>ERZ894186.489-NODE-489-length-16529-cov-9.807272_pt1 | contig 16529 bp, 7 predicted proteins | sample MGYA00380280_ERZ894186 | MGnify/ENA primary metagenome ERZ894186 (study PRJEB32331, sample SAMN06328449) | human gut metagenome | biome: human gut microbiome; feature: stool | host: Homo sapiens | collected 2013-02-13 ... | reverse complement strand
GTGTTATTTTTTGATATATCTTTTTATAAATTTGATACAATATGAAAAACTCTGAAAAATACCTTTTACACTACCTGACTGCTAATTATTCAAATACTGCTAAATGGGGGATTTTATGTACTACAGTGGGATATCAGATTGTGGCCCCACGTTGTCATTATCCATTGTCTATACATCCAGACAATTATAACTTTAAGAGATATGGTAGGATACTTCATGAATATCAATTTGTCTATATTGTAGCAGGGAGTGGGTATTTCACTTCTGATTCTTGTGCAACTACCAAAGTATCTGCAGGTACGATAATTATGTTGTTTCCAGGCGAGCGACATACCTACCGACCGGATGCAAATACAGGTTGGACTGAATATTGGGTGGGGTTTAAAGGGGATGGAGCAGATGAATGGATACGTAATGGTTATTTTTCCCCTTCAACTCCCTTGTTGAATATCGGTATTAGTCAATCTATTCTTGAGCTCTATACAAATATTCTTGAAGTTGTTGAGGAAGAACGTACCGGATATGCAGTTTTTATTGCGAGTATTATATGCCATATGTTAGGAGAAGTGTATTATAAAAGTCAATGCCGGATTAATACTTCTGTTTTGGATAAAATAAATCTGGCAAGAATTATGATGCGGAAAAACTTACATACGAATAAGACAGCGGAAGCAATAGCAACAGATTTAGGAGTTAGTTATTCATGGTTTAGGAAAGCTTTCAAAGAGAACATCGGAATTTCACCTGCTCAATATCAATTGCAACTTAAATTGAGTAAGGCCAAGGAGCTTCTTACAAATACGGATGATTCCATATCGGAGATTGCTTATCAATTAGGATTCGATAGTGTTAGCCATTTTTCTTTGTTTTTTAAGACAAAAGAGGGGGTTACGGCAAGTGAGTTCAAAAAATATGCAAGACCTAAATATTGATTAGGGATATTCCAAAAATAACTGAAATAAGGGGATCAGATAGAACTTTAACATTTTTGAAGTCAGGCTTATTTAATATGTTTTACAAAGTAGTTTTACTTATTAATGAGATATGCAGAATTTGCAAGACTTCGTATGTCGAACGTTCTAGTTACATATCATATTGGATAATGGCTACGAGACAGTAAGTGATGATAGTCACGCTAATCTGTATTCGGACAGCGTTCTCATCGGTTCCCTGAAAAATCTTTATCTTGAGGTGTTGCTTCAGCCATTTGAAGCACAGTTCGACTAATCACCTTTTATAAAGATTGGCAACATTGAGTGTGGATAAGTGTTTGGTGTCTATCGGGAAAGTGAATCATGTTCATCTTCTTCATCACAGAAGCGGACGAACTTGAATGTTTCAGACCGGAGTTTTGGATAAGAAATATACTTAAGAATTAGTTAGAATACTTTATTATATGTATCATTATAGTATAAAAATCAAATAAAGGTTCTTCTTCAAATTTGGTGATAATCTTTTTTTATTTCTTAGCCTCACCTCTTTTTCCTCACGGTCAAGGAATTGTTCCCCAGTGAGAAACTGTAATTTTCCCGGTATATAAAAAGAAAATCCCCGAAAATAGGGGATTATTCCATAATTTCAGATTCAGTCTTGGCTACGATAATCTACAACAAGCTGGTATCTCTGAAGATGTTGGTTCATTGACGGTCTTTTTACATACGGCTGGCAAGGGGGCTTCCTGTCCTTATTGCGGACATTTCAGTCACTAATTGCACAGTTGCTACTCCCAACATATTCAGGATTTTGAAGTTTACGATCATACTTTGGAGTTAGTCATAAGGGTTGGTAAATATTATTGTGACAATGTTTCTTGTCTGCAAAAAATATTCTGCGAACCATTGTCTTTTCTGGTTCGTCGGTATGGTAGACGGAGCTATCTTGTTGAGGAACGCATCAGATCGATAAGCTTGAAACTTACCTTCCGAAAGGTTTCTTTTCTTTTGCAATTGTTTCATATAACGGTCAGTAGCTCTTCCTGCTTACGCATCCTACAACAGTGCGGGCAACATAATCCTATGCATAATAAAAGTATTTATGTAGGTATTGATGATTTTGCCTATAAAAAAGGTAAGGATTATATGGGGGTGGTCGTAGGCCAGATGACACCTATTGCTTTGTTAGAGGATAGAAGCGGAGAAGCACTTGATAACTGGCTCATCTGGAATCCTCAAATACAATATATGATGAGAGACCGTGGAAGATGTTTCACAGAGTCTATAAACAGAATAATCCCCGGTGTTACACAAATCTGCGACCGGTTCCATCTAACCAAGAATATGACGGACACAATGATACCGGAAATAGAGAAAATGATTCGTCAGACTAAGCAAAAGCTCAAATACGAATATCCTGACAGAGACACGGCTTCTTCGTTAATTCTCCAGAACATATTTACCATGGGAGATGCCCGACACAGAGAAAAATTGAGGATATACAGGGAAAGTCTGAATTTAAAAATGCAGGGGATGATCATTGAGCATACAGCCACACATTTGGGCAAGAAAAGCTACTACATTTATAAGAACATTCACAACAGAAGAATAGGAGCATACTTGAATGGGAAACAGAAGACTGCTCTTAAATATGTATCCGAACTGGTTACAATCATTAGTGCGGGTTGTATTAACCGGAAAATATTGGCAAAAAATGGGGAGTAAAATCAGTGGGGCACTTATTGGAAGGATAGCATCTGGCTTGCGAAGAATGTATCACCAAAAGAGGAAGGAAGTCAAGGAGCATAATGAGAGAATTGAAAACAGAAGTAAAATACAGAGAGTTTCACAGAATCAGATATGCCAATACATTCTAAAGGGAAAATCGGATAATTCTAAACTAGCGGAACTGTATAAGTCCTCACCATAGATTAAAGAATTTTTAAACGTATGTACGAATTTCAGAGATATGATCAATGGGAATACTTATGATAAGGATATTAGAAAATAGATTGAAAAAGCGAATGCAACACGTAACATGGCACTGACGAACTTTGCATATGGTATTGAAAAAAGACAGGGAGACAGTACAGGCAGTCATTGATGTCCCCTTCAGTAACGGATTACTGGGAGACCAGTGAATAAAATTAAAGCGGTCAAAAGACAAATGTTCAACAAAGCCGGAATAAAACTACTAAGAGCTAAGATTCTGCATTCATAATAAGAGGAATACCACCAAATTTGAAGAAGCCCCCGATGTAATATCAAAAAAATATGAGTGAATAAAAAATACATGTACGGTCAGAATCATAAATTAATATATCATTTTCATAAACACAATGCGTATATGATTGCGTAATTTTGCATTATTAATTATTTATATCAATATTAACCTTGCTAAAATTTAAGATTATGGGCACGTGAAAAGCAATTAAAAAAATCTACTTAAATGAAGTACTCGCATTTTTAATATACCGGTATTATTTATAGCGTTAACTTTTATATCTATTAATTTTAAGCTATTGAATATGAAAAAAAAACATTATTTAGTTACGTTGTTTGTAACGTTGCTTGTTCTCTTCGCCATTTCGTGCGGAGATGACAATGAAAATGCTAATGATACTCAGCCTCCCATGATTGAGTTTCTTGGCGAGGAACTTGAAGGGTTGCCTGGTGAAACCGTGAATATTAAGGCTAAAGTGACGGATGATGCTGGTATTAACTATATTCAGATTGAATGTGCAGAGTTTGAATTTAGTGAAAGAATTCCTTTTAGCGATCAGAATTATATTACAGAATATGACTTGATACAAGCTGTGATTATTCCTGGAAATGTAGAAAGAGGTTCTGTGGGTGAAGTAAAGGTTGTTGTTTATGATCATTCGGGTAAATCGAAAACTGAAATACTGAATGTATTGGTTACACCTGAAGCTCCTCGTCTTGAAATCAGACAGGAAATGGGTTTTAATATTGTATTGAATGGTGGTGTCGCTCACGTCGATAATAATGATGTAACATTCAGTGTTGCAGATAATTTGGTATTACCTGTTAGCCTTATCATGGAAAGTAATAGGACGAAATTAAAGACTCTCACAGTGAAAGGCACGGCATTGGGTATTGATGAAACAATTGATTTAACCGCTATAGCAACGGACGAAGGACGCCATGTTGAATTTACTAAAGATTATCCGATAAGTACAAGCGGTGATTTGGACAAAAAACAGGTTGTATTTACGCTGACGGATGAAGACGGAAATACAGCTAAATATGATCCAATGGTTTCTGTCAAATCGACTTTTGCAGAGCATAATCAGAAACACACTAAGATATTTACGTTGGATACTTCAATTGATTTAAGTAAAGTTGTGTTTGGACTTCCGATGCTGGCGGAAAAGAAGAGTGTGGAAAGCTATAAGTTTACAGCTTCTTATTTTGCTCCGGTGACTAATACAAGAATTATCTTTGTAAGTAGTAAGGATCCAGAGACTCAAGTAAAGTATGGAATTAGTAATGATGGACAGTATATCATAAAGTCAGATAATCCGAATCCGATTATATTGGAGAATGTGGGACATTACGAAATAACTTTTGATTTGCTTATGGGTACTTACGATATAAAAGCTTTGGATAAAAAGGCTTCGCAATTTGAAGAAATGTATTTTGTTTTTGCTTGGGAGGATTATCCGCCAATGTCGCAGTTTGACTCTGAGAATGCTCCTGCAGTTTGGACGATTGATTATAATTTATCTCGAAGTGGTGTTGATGTATCTTTTGGTAAAGGTGGCGCTGAATGGATTGTAGCTACAGGTGATGATAATCATGATCCGGAAATATGGTTGCTTAAAGAAGATAAAGACAAGTATCCAGGAGCGTGGTTTTTTGATACAACTTTAAATGATAAGATGTATGGAAACTGCCATATTGTCTTTGATAATTTCTTAATGAGGGCTTATGCCATTCAAAAATAGTTCTAACCTCTATTAAATAACAGGATTCCGTAACATTCATCGATGATGTATATGACCTATCAATGTTGCGAGAGTTCAACAAAACCTTATTCATATTATGAAATTTAATATTATTCGAATATTGCTAATTACTTGCTTACTATCATCACAGGTAGGGATATGGGCACAGACCAAAAGCATTACGGGAACAGTCTGCGATACAAATGGAGAAATGATTATTGGAGCTAATGTGACCGTTAAAGGAACTACAAAAGGTACTATTACCAATGTCTATGGTATTTATACTGTGAGTGCTACTCCGAAAGATATAATTGAGATATCCTTTATCGGATATAAAAGTGTACAGAAAAAGGTTGGCAACAGAGGAATTATCAATGTAGTACTGGAAGAAGATAGTAAAATGCTGGATGACGTGGTGGTTGTCGGTTATGGTACGACGAAGCGGGCAAACCTTGCCGGAGCAGTAGCTACTGCCGACCAGAAAGCATTTCAGTCTAAACCTTCAGCTACACCGATTAATGCGCTTCAGGGATTAATCCCCGGATTAGTCGTTAATAGAAGTAACGGTCAGGGAAGCCGTCCCGGTGACGAAGCTACTTTTAGTGTTCGTGATGTCTCTTCTGTAAATGGCGGTTCGCCTTTGGTACTTATTGATGGTGCAGAGGGAAATATAAATTTTTTGAATCCTAATGATATTGAGAGTGTCTCCGTATTGAAAGATGCTCAAGCCTCTATCTATGGTAATCGTGCTGCTAATGGGGTTGTATTGGTCACTACGAAATCTGCTGCAAAAGGTAAGGTGAAAGTTGATTTTAATGCTTACTATGCTTTTAAAACACCTGGAAGGGTAAAAGAGAAAGTAAACTTGCTTCAGTTTGCCGAAATGGACAGAGAAGCTTGTTCCGACGGTTCGGATAATCCTGTATACTCTGAAGATGAGCTGGACTTGATTCGTGAAAATAGTGATAAGGTAGTGATGGGTGGGTATCTTGGTTTTGCTAAGCATTATCAGTATCATGACTGGACGAAATCTCTTTTGGGAAAAAGCTCAGGGCTGCAAAATTACTCTTTGAATGTATCCGGGGGAACAGACAGATATAACTTTTATGTATCTGGCTTCTATCAGTCGGAAGATTCTCCTTTAAAATTTGGTCACGATGATAGTAAACGTTATTCACTGCGTGTGAAAAATGAAGTGAAGGTTCTAGAAAACCTTTTGTTCCATTCCAATATTTCATATACGGCACATGATCATGATTTTTCTTCAGCTATCGGCACTGCTTTGGCATGGGGGTATAGACAACCACCTTGGGCACCGCTTTATACTCCGTCTGGTAAATTTTATTCTTGGCAAGGATATGGTAATCCAGCACAAGAACTGGAAGAAGGAGGAAATACCCTTTATGCCAACGCTATTACTACTTTCAATTTTGCATTGGACTGGAATATTTTACCTGAACTGAAAATTTCTGGACAGGCTATCCTGAGAAGACAGGTAAATGATGATACCACTAATGGAGGAAAATATGCTCAATGGAATTGGGATGATTCGCTGAATAGATATAATACGACTGAAAATTGGGCTTCAAGAGCTTTCTCTAAACAATGGTACCGTAACTATAATGTTTATGCGGAATATCATAAACTATTCGCTGAGAAACATGATTTGAAGGTCATGGCGGGTGCACAACATGAAGAATTCTCTTATGATACTTTCTCGGCTACGCGTAAGAATTTTACAAGTGATAATTTTAATCTGGCATTAGGTAGTTCGAAGGATCAGGAAACAGGTGCTGCCACTTGGGCGGAAACGTTGCGCTCTGTGTACGGTCGTTTGAGTTATGTATACAATGACCGTTATATTGTTGAGATTAATGGCCGGTATGATGGAACTTCTCGTTTTGCTCCAGGACATCGTTGGGGATTATTTACAGGATATTCTGCTGCCTGGCGTCTGTCTGAAGAAGATTTTATTAAAGATTTGAACATTTTTGACCAGTTGAAAATAAGAGGTTCCTGGGGGCAAATGGGTAATTGTCAGGGGGGGATCGGACGTTATGACTATATTCCGATTATTAACATCAGTTCGGATTGGCCTTATCCATTCAATAAAGAGGAGAAGAGTCAGCAGGCATCTTCCAACATGGTCTCTTTGGCACGTACTTGGGAGAAACTGGAAGTAACAAATATCGGACTGGACATAGCAATACTTAATAATCGTTTGAGCGCCAGCGTAGACTGGTTCTATAAGAAAAATAAAAATATGTTGATTGCTGTAGATTATCCGAGTCTGTTGGGTGCGACTGCTCCGGCATCCAATAACGGTTCTCTTGAAGTGAAAGGTTGGGAAGTTTCTTTGGCATGGAGAGATAAGGTGAATGATTTTTCCTATAGTGTCCGTGGTAATATTTCTGATTCTCGCAATAAGGTTACTAATTTGGGTGGATTTTCCGGACTGCGCTCGGGCTTAATATCAAATATTCAGGGTTATTCTACCAATGCATATTTTGGATATCAATCAGGAGGAATTATTCGAGACGAAGCTACTTTGCGCGAGTATAAAAAAATGAAGGGAGTTCCGGATAATCTGCGTGTGGGTGATATGATGTATCTGGATCTCGACGGTGATGGAGCGATTACTGCGACGGGTGATCCTAAACGTGGATATCAGGGTGATCTTGTGTACTTAGGTACCAGTAATCCCCGTTATAATTTCGGTTTGAATATCGATATGGAATGGAAGGGGTTTGATCTAAGCATTTTTTTTCAAGGAGTGGCCAAACGTAAAGTTGTACAAGACGGAGAACCTTTGATACCTTTCTATCCTGACTGGCATTATCCATTGTCCGAATTCTATCATAATACTTGGTCTGCTGACCGTCCGAATGCTAAATATCCGATATTGACTCATGACGATGACCGTAACTTATGGAACTATCGTACATCGGATAACCTGTTGGTGAATGCGGCTTATGTACGTTTAAAGAATTTACAGTTTGGTTATACCATTCCTCGCTTTTTGACTCAGAAAATAAAGGTAGATCGTTTGAGAGTTTATTTTAGCGGAAATGACTTGTTTGAAATTGATAATATTCCTTTCAAATATGATCCTGAAGATAATGGGAATTATTCTGGGTATCCGTTTATGCGTTATTTCTCGTTTGGTGTAAATCTTAATTTTTAATTGATTATGAAAAAGAATATATTTTATAGTTTTATAGTGGCTATACTATTGTCTTCCTGCCAAGGAATGGATCTGATGCCCGCAGATAAAATGTCGGATGGTGACTATTGGCTGACGGAAAATGATTTTAAAATTTATGCGAATGGCTTATATCCTTCTTTAATGAAATTTAATGGGGATGATAATTTAGCCCAATATGATCAGAAAGCGGATTTGTCAACTTCTTATTTTGGATTTAACAGTGTGAGTAATGGTCGTTGGTTGCCATCGGAGAGTGATGGAGTATGGGATGATTGTTATGCATATCTACGCAAGATTCATATTTTATTGGAGCATGTCGATGCCTTGCATACTACTGATCCAAAGATTCTTCGATACAAAGGAGAAGCGTTGTTCTTCCGGGCATACCAGTATTTTAAGTTGCTCAATCGTTTTGGAGATGTCCCTTTAGTTACACATTCTTTGGATATTGATTCTCCTGAACTGTTTATGGAACGTACGCCCCGTAAAGAGGTAGAAGATGCCATCTTGCAGGATTTGTATGATGCTTCACTATTATTACCAAAGAAGTCTGAAATGGCAGTAGCCGAAACCGGACGTATAACCAGTGGGGCAGCCGTGGCTTTCAGGGCAAGAGTAGCACTGTATGCCGGAACCTGGGCTATAAATCATAAACATCGTAGTGATGGACTGGCATTATTGGGGATTGCCAAAGAATGTGCCCGGCAACTTATTTTCGACAAACCGGAATATGATTTATACTACGAAGCGTCATTAGGTGCGGATTCATACCGTAAATTGTTTTTGGAAGATGGTGATAATTCGTGCGAGTCTATTCTTGATTATCAGTATGCTAAGAACATGAAAGGAACTTTCCATGATATGGCTGATAAGGTTAGCGCTGGTTATCTTTTGGCAACCAAGAAGTTTGCCGATATGTTTTTGGATAAGAATGGTGTTCCTATTGATAATGTAGAAACGTGTTTCCAGGGTTATGAAAGTGTGCAATCGGAATATGAAGACCGTGATCCGCGTATGACTTGTGTCTTGCAGGTGCCTGGCCGTAAATATATTTATGTTAGTCAACATGGTGTGGCTACTGAATGTCCGGTTAGTTTTATGGGTATTTGCTCTACAAATACCGGATATCGTGTGTGGAAGTATATCAGTGAACTACCTGATATTTATCATGTAGGGGCTTATTACAATGCCCACATTATCCGTTTTGCAGAAGTCCTGTTGATTTATGCAGAAGCTACCTATGAGCTGGAAGGCGAGATTAGTGATAATGATTTGAACAACTCTATTAACCGTATCCGTAAACGTGTAGGAATGCCGGATTTAACTAATGAGTTTGTTACAAAGTATGGCTTGGATATGCGTGAGGAGATCCGTCGGGAACGTACGATTGAACTCTGTTTTGAAGCCAACCGGTATGATGACCTTCGTCGTTGGAAAACAGCTGAAGTAGAGATGCCGCTACCGTTGAAAGGCGTAAAGTTCTCTAATTATGCAGACGAGAATGAAGAATTGAGTCCATCTTTGGATAGTGACGGATTTGTAATAACCGAAGATAACCGTAAGTTCCGTCCGGGACGTGATTATCTAGCCCCATTGCCTACCAAACAGATAAATATGAGCAACGGTCGACTAAAGCAAAATCCGGGTTGGTAAGTAGAATCTGATTGAGTATATTTGAATGCCTCTCCTTTGAACTTTTCCCCTTTTTAACAGAAGGACGAAGGAGGGGGATTCAATAAAACAAATAAACTTTTATATGATGAACCGATTTTTTATAGTTCTGATTTTTGCTTTTTCCTTGAGTTCACTTTTGGGAATACAAGCAACTGAAGGAAAATGGATCGCCCCTTCCGATGCCAATCATCCCAATACGTGGATGACTTTCCGGAAAGACATTATCTTGCCAAAACGTCCGGAGAAGGCGGTTGCACAGATTGCCGTGGATAGTAAGTATTGGCTTTGGATTAACGGACAGCTTGCTGTTTTTGAAGGAGGAGTGAAGCGTGGACCGACTCCGAAGGACACCTATTACGATGAGGTGGACTTAGCCCCTTTCTTGCAAAAAGGGAAAAATCAGATAGCTATATTGGTCTGGTATTTCGGTAAAGAGGGCTTTTCGCACAAGAGTAGCGGACAAGCTGGATTGCTATTTAATTTAGAAAGTAGGAAATTTGTTTTGGGTAGTGATGAAACGTGGCTTTGCCGGATTCATCCTGCTTATGGGAGTGCGGATGCACCTTATCCTAATTTTCGTTTACCGGAATCGAACATTCGTTTTGATGCTCGTAAGGATATGACGGGGTGGCAGACAACTGAATGTCCGGAAACGCTGGGATTTAGTAACGCACTGGTGTTAGGAACATGGGGAGAAGCTCCTTACAATAAACTTATAAAACGTCCTATTCCGCAATGGAAAGACTTCGGTATACGTTCTTTTGAGTCTATGCGCAGATTGAAAGGAGAACAACAGGATACACTGATTGCCTTGTTACCCTATAATTTACAGATGACTCCAATATTGGAAATAACGGACCCTGTAGGGGGAAACTGCATCGGCATTTATACGGATAATACATATGCAGCGGGAGATATTAATCTGAGAGCTGAGTATATTACTCGTCGAGGTCGGCAATCTTATGAATCACTAGGCTGGCTGAATGGACATGAGGTTTATTTTATTCTGCCTAAAGGTATCGAAGTTAATGGATTGAAATATCGTGAAACGGGCTATAATACAGAAATGACCGGAAGTTTTAGCTGTGATAATGATTTTGTGAATCGTTTTTGGAAGAAGGCCTTGCGAACCCTTTATGTTAACATGCGCGATACGTATTTTGATTGTCCGGAACGTGAACGTGCGCAATGGTGGGGTGACGAAGTGATTTTAATGGGAGAGTGCTTTTACACTTGTTCATCTTCCGTTTATGCTTTGATGAGTAAGGGCATCAAGGAGTTGATTGCTTGGCAACATTCTGATGGAGCACTTTCTTCACCGATTCCGGCGGGTAATTATGATAGTGAATTGCCGGGACAGATGTTAGCCAGTATCGGATATTATGGCTTTTGGAATTATTATATGAATACCGGTGATCGCGAAACGATAGCGCAGGTTTATCCGGGAGTGAAACGCTATTTGGAGTTATGGACATTGGATAGCACGGGGTTAACAAATTTCCGTGGAGGCAGTTGGACTTGGGGGGATTGGGGAGAACAACGGGATATCCGGCTTATCTTTGCCGGTTGGCATTACTTGGCCTTAAAAGGTGCTCGGCAAATGGCACAACTTTTGGGAGAAACAACTGATGCTAATAATTACAGTCGGCAGATGAACAAGGTGAAAGAGGGGTATAATCGTTGCTGGAACGGATATGCGTACAGGCATCCAGAGTATAATGATTGTACGGACGATCGCGTACAGGCCCTGGCTGTTGTTTCCGGTATTGCTGAACAAGATAAATATCCGTATATCATTGACTTGTTTAAGAAGCAATTCTATGCTAGTCCGTACATGGAGAAATATGTTATGGAAGCACTCTTTGTAATGGGTGAGGGCAAGTATGCTATGGAACGTATGCAAAAACGTTTTGCTCCTATGGTGAACCATCCTTTCTATACCACCTTGTTTGAAGGCTGGGATATCGGTCCCAATGGTTTCGGTGGCGGAACTGTAAATCATGCCTGGAGTGGTGGTCCTCTGATTGTCATTGCCCGTTATGTCTGTGGTATAGAGCCCTTGGATGCAGCTTATAAAACATTTCGTATAGCACCGGATGATACCTATTTGCATCAGGCGGCTATCACCATACCTACTATAGCCGGTGAGATACGTTCTTCTTTTGAATCGTCGGATAAAGATTTTAAAATGGAAATAACGGTTCCTAAGAATACACAAGCTATTCTGCAACTGCCAAATTCGGTAAATGGAGAGGTTCGTGTGAATGGTAAGGTTCTCTCAGAACAGGGCTGTGCTTTATCTGCCGGAACATATACCATATTAGCAAAAAAAATAGATAAATTTAAAAATTTAAAACCATGAAGAAAATGAGTATATTTCTTTGCTTTTCATTCCTGCTTTTACCTTTTGCAGGATGTTCAGATAGTGATAACGGTACAGGTGAAAGTAGTGGAGGCGATGGAGTTTCCCTAGAAGATATTAGAGTCATTCCATTGCCACAATTTATAAGTTATGGACGTGGAGCATTTGCAGTAGATAAAGATGTTACAATCAGTTGCACAGCGGCAATAGAAGATGAAGCCACTTTGTTGGCAGGTTATTTAAAAGAAGATCACGGTATGGAACCGGTGGTCAGTAAGGATAAGACAGATGCTACCATTCAGTTAGTAATAGATCCGGCGTTGACGGTGAAGGCCGAAGGCGGATATCGGATAGAAGTTGCCAATAACAAAATCGTGTTAACGGCTAAAGATAATTTGGGGATCTTTTACGGATCACAAACTGTTCGGCAATTGATTACGTTGCAGGGCAATTTATTTGTGGTACGTGAAGTTAGTATCTCAGACTATCCTGTTTTTTCATGGCGTTCGGTGATGCTTGACGAAGCTCGTTATTTCAAAGGGAAAGAAGCTGTGAAGACGCTTCTTTATGAAATGGCACGCTTGAAGATGAACACCTTTCATTGGCATCTGACGGATGATCAGGGCTGGCGTATTGAAATAAAGAAATATCCTAAATTGATTGAAGTCGGTTCTAAACGTAAATGCTCCGGTTTGGGTTGGGAATGGGAAAATGATCAATTTGATAATATTCCTCAGTCTGGTCACTATACTCAAGAGGATATCAAGGAGATCGTGGCTTATGCCAAGAAATTGAATATAACGATTGTTCCGGAAATAGAGATTCTGACGCATAGCTCTGCAGCAATTGCTTCCTATCCTCAGTTGGGAACCACTAAAAAACAGATAGAGGTGGAATGCAGAATGGGGGTGTTTAGTGAAATAATTGATGTCTCGGATGATTTCGCTATACAATTTATGCATGATGTACTGGATGAGGTGATGGCTTTGTTCCCGGGTGAATATATTCATATTGGTGGTGACGAAGCACACGGAAATCATTGGGCTAACTCGCAGTCTATTAGGAGCCTGAAAAATAGTCTGGGCATTACGGAAAATTTTGAATTACAGATTTGGTATTTCAATCAGATAAATAAATATCTGAATGAAAAAGGACGAAAAATGATGGGTTGGAGTGACATGGCAGGCCCCGTAGGAGTTGCCTCTAAGATGGCGGTAGATATGCCTGGAGCTATCTCTCAATATTGGGCAGGTTCGGTAGATGTCTTGAATCATTCGTTAAGATTAGGCTTTAAAGTCGTGCAGTCGCACACGGATTTTGCTTATTTCAATGCAGGGCTACAGAATGCCTATCTAACAAGTTGTATTCCGGAAAGAGTAGATGCTACTAAAGTAAAGAATATAATTGGTTTTGAGGCTTCTTGCTGGAGTGAATGGGATTCAACATTGGAAAAAACATTTGACCATATCTTTCCCCGTATTGCAGCTTATGCCGAGACGGCTTGGAGCAAGCAATCGGCAAAAGATTACACAAACTTTAAGTATCGTTTGTCTCCGATGTGGGATTTATGGAAGGCACGTGGTATTTATGTCGGAGGAATGGATGAGAAAAACTATCCGGGACCCGGTTGGTGAGGAAAAAAGGGAGAACTGAATATTATATAATGTAAAAGTATACGACCATGAAAACCGTAAATGCAGTATACTTTCGGCGAAGGACTATCTAATGAAAGAATCCTTGAAGGCATGGTCAAGCCTTTCGCAAGTTAATCTTTTAATACTAAAATTACATATAAGTATGAAAATGAATCTCCATTGTTTTGCGAATCTTATTTCAATAATGATTCTCGAGCTTTTCTCAAATAGCGGACTGATAAACGCAACCGAATTTGGAAAACGTACTGACGCATTGGAAGCATCAGCCTGGAACGAATCCAAATGGATTTCCGCAGTAGATGCCCCTGTAGTGAAAGGACATAACAACGGTCGCGCAGCCGATGGCGCGAGTTGGTTCGTGTCCACCGTGAAAAACGAACAGAAAATTGTCTCCGCCAAGTGGATGACCGCTGGACTAGGAGTTTACGAGTTATATGTGAATGGGAAACCCGTAGGCGAGGAATTCCTGAAACCGGGCTTCACACACTATGCCAAGACTAAACGTTCTTTCACCTATGATATTACAGACATCATCCGTACCAAGCCAAACGCCGAGAATATGCTCTCCGTACAGGTGACGCCGGGATGGTGGGGTGACAAAATCATAACCCCCGGAGGATATGACGGCATGATAGGTAAGAAATGTGCCTTCCGTGGTGTACTGGAACTGACTTTCTCTGACGGAAACAAGAAGCGTTACGGTACTGATCTTAAAAACTGGAAGGCTGGAATTGCCGGTCCGGTGAAACATGCCGGTATCTTTGACGGAGAAGAGTACGATGCACGCGAACCGATGGGTTACGAATGTGTGGACAAACTCTCCACACCCGAAGAGAACACCGAATTCTCCGGTGATATCCTGCCTTCGGACGGGGCGGAAGTCTATCTGCGTACAGATCTCGCCCTCGCTCCTGTCAAAGCATACGTTTGGAAGAATGTAGAAGGAGCAAAGGAGAATGAGTTTGGTAAGGTGATTATCGCCCGTGAGTTCGCATCGGGTACGGAGATGACCGTAAGTCCGGGAGAGACATTAGTGGTGGACTTCGGACAAAATTGTGCCAGCGTACCTTCTTTCGTATTCAAAGCTGCCGAAGGAACAGTGCTGACCTGCCTTCCCGCGGAATTGCTCAATGACGGCAACGGCGCCAAGATTCGTGGAATGGATGGTCCGGAAGGAAGTTGCCACCGTGAAAATCTGCGCATTCCCCACACTGGTATCCGTCTGGATTATACCTTTGCTAGCGGAGATAACTATGTGGCCTATTATCCTCACTGTACCTTCTTCGGTTACCGCTATGTCTCCATAACTTCCACTGGGAATGTTGCCATCAAGTCGTTGAAGTCCATTCCCGTTACTTCCATCGCAAAGGAACTGGAAACCGGCACTATCACTACAGGCAACGACCTTGTGAACAAGCTCATCTCCAATACTTATTGGGGGCAGCTATCCAACTATCTGTCTATACCCACCGACTGTCCGCAACGCGACGAGCGCCTGGGCTGGACAGCAGACACACAAGTGTTTGCCGAAACCGGTACGTTCTTTGCTAACACTATGAAGTTCTTCCACAAGTGGATGCGTGACATGCGCGACACCCAGAACAGTTTGGGTGGATTTCCCGGAGTGGCTCCCTTGGCACAATACGGCGATGAGAAAATGCGTTTGGGTTGGGCCGATGCCGGAATCATTGTGCCTTGGACGGTATGGAAACAATTTGGTGACACGCAAATCATTGAGGAGAACTGGAACGCTATGGATTTGTTTATGAACTACATCAACGATACAAAGTATAACCACGAGACCCTCTGCGGGGAGAACGGTAACTACCAATGGGCCGACTGGTTGAGCTACGAACCGCTGGAAAGTTGTAGCGGACTGGCTTTCTCTCCCCAAGGTCCGCTTCCTGATGCCGTCAGCTACTGGAACTACTTGAGCGCTTCCTATTGGGTGATAGATGCTTCCATGATGCGGGATATGGCTGCCGCCACGGGTCGCGATGCTGCCAAGTACCAGCAAATGTCTGATTCGGCAAAGGCATACATCAAAGAAAATTTCCTCAATGAGGACGGTACCTTCAAAACCGCCATTCTCAACACTATGCAAACTCCTGCCTTGTTCGCCCTGAAGAACCAGCTTTTGGAAGGCGAAGCCAAAGCGAAGATGATAGACCGCCTGCGCAAAAACTTCGCACAACACGATCTTTGCTTGCAGACCGGATTTCTAGGCACATCTATCCTTATGGCCACCCTTACGGAGAATGGCATGGAAGACATTGCCTATGAACTCCTCTTCCAACGTAAGAACCCAAGCTGGCTATATTCTGTGGACAATGGAGCCACCACCATTTGGGAGCGATGGAACAGCTATATGATAGACAAAGGAATGGGACCACGCGGTATGAACAGCTTCAATCATTATGCCTACGGATGCGTATGTGAATGGATTTGGGAAACCGTTGCCGGCATCGCAGCCGATCCCGCCACCCCTGGCTTCAAGCATATCATTATGAAGCCCATTCCAGACAAGCGATTAGGACACGTGACTGCCGAATACCGTTCCGTCTCCGGACTCATCAAGAGTGCCTGGAAATATGAGGGGGACACCTGGATTTGGGAATTTACCATTCCTAAGGGCGTTATCGCTACCGTAATCCTTCCCGGAGAGATGAAGTCAAAGGAGTATGTAAGTGGAACTTACAAGGTGACCAAATAGTTTCTCATGTAGAATTTTAT
>ERZ894186.479-NODE-479-length-16894-cov-36.673912_pt1 | contig 16894 bp, 20 predicted proteins | sample MGYA00380280_ERZ894186 | MGnify/ENA primary metagenome ERZ894186 (study PRJEB32331, sample SAMN06328449) | human gut metagenome | biome: human gut microbiome; feature: stool | host: Homo sapiens | collected 2013-02-13 ... | reverse complement strand
CCTTTACGAAAGCAGTTTCTAATATGGCAATTATGGATATTACGGATATTGAACCGCTTTTTATGGCTGTTTATGAACTATTGGAGGAAAACGGGATTTTTGTCTTTGCAACGCAGCACCCTTGTTTTATCACATTGACTGAAAAATATATGACACCGCACAGTTACTATGATATAGCGATCGAAGGGCAGCCGGAGGAGCAGATTTATTATCATCGTTCCATACAAGATATTTTTAACCTTTGTTTCAGAGCTGGATTTGTCATTGATGGATTTTATGAAGAATGTTTCAAAAACAATAAAGAAATTCCTATGGTAATGATAGTAAGGCTTAAAAAGGTAAAACGTGATAGCTTAAAATAAATTCAAGTTTGCCGGATAAATAGCAAACCCGGCCGAGCCAGTCAACGGTCAAGATGAACGGGCTTCGCCCGCCGTTGACAGCCCCGCCCGGTTTTGCAGTTAGGCAGTCAAGGAGCGACAGCCTAAAGTGCTGCCGCCCCTTACTATCATAAAAAGCAACTACTAACCAGCCACAGCCCTTTTGGGAGGAAAGGGGGATTTTCCATGACCTGTACAGAAGAATATCGGGAACATATCGAGTACACTTTCCATGCCTTTTGCAAAGTCGTTATCCGAAATGCAACGATCAACGCAGCGAGGACACGGAGCAGGAAGCACAAAAGAGAAATATCCCTTGAATACCTCACAGACGAAAAGCACTACCCTTTAGGCACGACAGATGAATATTTCCAAGCCCCGGAGCCGGACGAGGAATACATACTTACCCTTTGCGGCGATACGGTCATTTTCAGCAGCGGTTTACTTGCGGAAGCCCTGTCACGGCTGGACGAACGGGAGCGGGAAATGATTTACCTGTCCTTTTTCAAGCGTATTCCACAGCACGAAATTGGCAGACAGTACGGGCGCAGCCGCAGCACAGCGGGCTACCATATCCGAAAAGCCCTACGGCAGCTCCAAGCGGAAATGGAGGGAATGGCATATGAGAAATAATAGGCTTCTCCCCTATGAAACAATCGTCCAAGCCGCCAGCGGGGAGCCGGAAGCGGTGGGAACTGTATTGCAGTATTACCGCCGCCGCATACAATGTGCCGCCCGTGTGAATGGACGGGTAGACCAAGATACAGAGGACTACATCACCCAGACGCTTCTCACAGCTATTTTCAAGTTCCGCTTTGGGAGATAGCCCTACCGCCTACAACTGAATAACCGCCGCTTCGCCGGCAACCAGAAAGCAGTAAATCTATTCAACAGATTTGCTGCTTTTTTTCGTTCCTGTTTGGCATTTTTGAAAATCCCCAGTATGAAAAAACAAAAGGGAAAATAGCCGCCGCAGTTGGCAAAATCCCTTACTTATCCGTAGAGGGTATCAAAGAAAAAAATACTGCCATTGTCCGCCTATTCCGGCTTGCGTGGTGTTGTAGGGAATAGAGGGGAAATTCTAAAAATCTCCGTCCATTTTGCTTTGCGTGGTGTTGTAGGTAGTGAAAGGAAAATTTTCAAGATAAGCCGGAATAGCGGGTAGCAAAGCCCTTTTGAAACGTTTTGTTAGCGGAAAGGACGGGAGCCGGGGAACGCCGGAGTTTTTCAGAGCAAGATTCTACCGAGGTGCCAAAATTCGCTCTCCGCTTATTTTTGCCCCTGCGGGAATCTTGTTGGGGAGTGCCTTCCCCAAACCCTGCTATGCGCCCTGTCGGGCGAGAAAGGAGGTCACAGACCATGCGAAAGAAATACAATACGCCCCACCGCCGTCATGTGGTAAAGACCCGCATGACCGATGAAGAATACGCCGACTTCACCGGGCGGCTGGCGGCTTATGAAATCAGCCAGTCCGAGTTTATCCGGCAAGCCATACGGAAAGCGACCATACGCCCCATTGTCACCGTTTCCCCGGTCAATGACGGGCTGCTTGCCGCCCTCTCCAAGCTCACGGCAGAGTACGGGAAAATCGGCGGCAACTTAAACCAGATTGCCCGGAGCCTGAACGAATACGGAAGCCCCTACCGGGGGCTGGAAAAGGAAGTGCGGGGAGCCGCCGCCGACCTTGCCGCCTTGAAGTTTGAAGTCTTGCAGAAAGTAGGTGAAGCCGTTGGCGATACTCAAACATATCAGCTCTAAAAATGCCAACTACGGGGACGCTGAAAAATACCTCACATTCGAGCATGACGAGTTTACCATGAAGCCCACCCTTGACGCAGACGGGCGGCTCATACCGAGGGTAGACTACCGCATATCCTCTCTGAATTGTGGCGGGGAGGATTTTGCCGTTGCCTGTATGCGCTCCAATCTCCGCTACGGCAAGAACCAGAAACGGGAGGACGTAAAGAGCCACCACTACATCATCAGCTTTGACCCACGGGACGGCCCGGACAACGGCTTGACCGTTGATCGGGCGCAGGAGCTGGGCGAGAAGTTCTGCGCCGAGCATTTCCCAGGACACCAGGCCCTTGTCTGCACCCACCCGGACGGACACAGCCACACCGAAAATATCCATGTGCATATCGTCATTAACAGTCTGCGGATTGCGGAGGTTCCCATGCTGCCCCACATGGACAGGCCAGCGGACAGGAAAGCAGGCTGCAAGCACCGCTGTACGGACGCAGCTATGAACTATCTGAAAGCCGAAGTCATGGAGATGTGCCACAGCGAGGGGCTTTACCAGATAGACCTTTTGAACGGCAGCAAAGAACGCATTACCGAGCGTGAGTATTGGGCGCAGAAGAAAGGACAGGCTGCCCTTGACAGAGCCAACGCCCCTATTGCTGCGGACGGTATCGCGCCCCGGCAGACCAAGTTTGAAACGGATAAGGCGAAGCTGCGCCGGACTATCCGGGAAGCCCTTGCCGCTGCTTCCGGCTTTGATGAGTTTGCCGCCCTGCTTCTCCGGCATGGTGTGACCGTCAAGGAGAGCCGGGGGCGGCTAAGTTACCTCACGCCGGACAGGACGAAGCCAATTACCGCCCGGAAGCTGGGGGACGATTTTGACCGGGCTGCTGTCCTCTCCGTTTTGGAGCAGAACGCCGCCAGAGCCGCCGAAAAACCCGCAGCCATAGCGGAATACCCCGGCAGTATCAAAGACCGCTTACGGACGAAAAAAGAAGCGAAAAACGCCCCGAACAATGACGCTGTACAGCGCATGGTAGACATAGCCGCCAAGCGAGCCGAGGGGAAAGGACGGGGCTATGAGAAGTGGGCGACCATGCACAACCTCAAACAGATGTCGGCTACCCTCATGCTCTACCAGCAGTATGGCTTTTCTTCCCCGGACGAGCTGGACGCTGCCATTTCCGCAGCCAACACCGCCACGCAGGAGAGCCTTGCCGGACTGAAAGGGCTGGAAGCCGCTATCCGGGAGAAAAAGGAATTGCAGCGCAACCTTTTGGGCTATATCGGCACGAAGCCCGCCCGTGACGGTCTGAAAGCGCAGAAATCGGAGAAAGCCCGGAGAGCCTACCGGGAACAGCACGAAAGCGATTTTATCATAGCGGACACAGCCGCCCGTTATTTCCGGGAGCATGGAATAACCAAGCTGCCAGCCAGCAAAGCCCTGCAAAGGGAGATTGAGCAGCTTACCGTCCAGAAGAACGCCGGATATAACGACTACCGGGAGAAACGCCAGCGGGCGCAGGAGCTTCAGACAGTCAGACGCAATATCGACCAGATTTTAAGGGGCGCACCGAGCCAGCAGAAAAAGCGTGAACAGGAGCGTTAAAGACCGCCCCGAAATGATACCGAAACCCTACAAAAATACAGGTATGATATGAACCCTTACCGCAATACTCCCCGACTTCCAAACGGGGCTTACAGGGCAGAAAAAGCCCGAAAATGATACCGAGAACATACAGAAAATGCCCCCTATCCCGCTACACCGATAGGAACGGCAGAAAGGAGCTTACCATTGCCGAGAATGAGCAAGAAGCGGCGGCTGGAATGGTCTTTCTTCCTCAACCACCGCAACCGTATCACTTACAACGACCTATGCCGGGGCTGCACCCGTGACTGCAAACAGAGCTTCCGGGCGGTTATCATACTATGCCCTCGCTATTATTCCAAACGCTGGAAAAAGGAGGACGCAGCCTATGGCAGATAACCGCAAATATTACTACCTCAAGCTGAAAGAGAGCTATTTTGACGATGATGCAATCGTTCTGCTGGAAAGTATGCAGGACGGCGTTATCTATTCCAACATTCTCTTGAAGCTGTACTTGAAATCGCTGAAAAACGGCGGGAAATTGCAGCTTGACGAGAATATCCCCTACACCGCCCAGATGATTGCGACCATTACCCGCCAGCAGGTAGGTACCGTAGAGAGAGCTTTGAAAATCTTTATGAAGCTGGGGCTTGTGGAGCCTTTGCCAAGCGGCGCACTCTACATGAGCAACATTGAGCTTTTAATCGGCCAGTCCTCTACCGAGGGGGAGCGCAAGCGCAGGGCGCGGCTGGCTTTGCAGGAACAAAAAGCCCTGCCGCAGACAGGGGCGGACAAATGTCCACCATATCGAGCGGACATTTGTCCACCAGAGATAGAGATAGAGAAAGAGATAGATATAGAAATAGAAAAAGAGAGAGAGTTAGAAACGGGACACCCCGCCCCCGCCGCCTATGGCAGATACCACAATGTCATTCTTTCCGATACGGAGCTTGACGGGCTGAAAACAGAGCTTCCCGGCAAGTGGGAGTATTACATTGACCGCCTATCCTGCCATATCGCTTCCAGCGGGAGGAAATACAAGAGCCATGCAGCCACGATTTTCAAGTGGGCGCAGGAGGACGCAGCCAAGAAAGCCCCGAAAAAGGGCATACCCGATTATACCTGTAAGGAGGGCGAGAGCTTATGACGAATGGATTTGATGAAATGATTTTGAATATGACCGACACCACGCCGGAGCCGGAGGACTACACCGGCGAGGACGGGCTTTTATACTGCGGGAAGTGCCACAAGCCCAAAGAGGGCTATTTCCCCAAAGAAACCGCCGCATGGCTGGGGCGTGACCGCCACCCGGCAGAATGTGACTGCCAGCGGGCAGAGCGTGAGGAACGGGAAGCCGCAGAGAAACAGCGCAGTCACCTTGAAACTGTCGAGCGGTTGAAGCGGCGGGGCTTTACAGACCCGGCTATGCAGGGCTGGACGTTTGAGAACGACAACGGCAAGTGCCCGCAAATGGAACACGCCCATTTCTATGTGGAGAACTGGGAAACCATGAAAGAGCGCAACATTGGCTATCTGCTATGGGGCGGCGTTGGCACAGGCAAGAGCTATTTTGCGGGCTGTATCGCAAATGCCCTTATGGAGCGTGAAATCCCCGTGTGCATGACAAACTTTGCATTGATATTGGGTGACCTTGCCGCCAGCTTTGAGGGCAGGAATGAATATATCTCCCGACTTTGCAGCTTCCCGCTGCTTATCCTTGACGATTTTGGAATGGAACGGGGAACGGAATACGGCTTAGAGCAGGTCTACAACGTGATTGACAGCCGTTACCGCAGCGGCAGGCCGCTGATCGTCACGACTAATCTCACGCTGGAGGACTTGCAGCACCCGGAGGACACCGCCCACGCCCGCATTTATGACCGTCTGATTGAAATGTGTTCTCCTGTCCGCTTTACCGGGAGCAACTTCCGAAAAGCCACGGCGCAGGAGAAAATGGGACAACTGAAAAAGCTGATGAACAGAAAGGAGAGCCGCCTATGACCAACACCCCAAAGAATGACCGCAGCACCCGCCGCCCGGATTGCGTGACGGAAATCCGCATAGGTAATTCTGTCCTTGTCGTTTCCGGCTATTTCAAGCAGGACACCACCGCCACCGCCGCCGATAAAATGCTGAAAGTGCTGGAAGCGGAAGCTGCTACACAAAAATCGGCAATTTGACGGGACGTAAAGAAGCAGAAAGGACTGTACAGCCAGCCCCGGCGTGTGGTATGATAGTCATACGGAATAGTGGGGCTGGCTGTCGGAAATGGAGGACACTATGTTAAGACAGACCACCCGAAACCTTATTACCGCCCTTTATCCGAGATTATCCCACGAGGACGAGCTGCAAGGTGAGAGCAATTCTATTTCAAACCAGAAGCGTATTCTTGAAACCTATGCGAAGCAGAACGGCTTTTCCAATCTGCAATGGTACACAGATGACGGTTATTCTGGGGCGAACTTCCAAAGACCCGGTTTTCAAGCCATGCTTGCGGACATTGAAGCCGGAAAAGTCGGCACCGTTATCGTCAAGGATATGTCACGGTTAGGGCGAAACTATCTGCAAGTGGGAATGTATACGGAAATGATTTTCCCACAGAAAGGCGTCCGCTTTATCGCTATCAATGACGGAGTGGACAGCGCACAGGGCGACAATGATTTTGCCCCTCTGCGGAACATTTTTAACGAATGGCTGGTGAGAGATACGAGCAAGAAAATCAAAGCAGTAAAACGGTCTAAGGGTATGAGCGGGAAGCCCGTCACGAGCAAACCCGTATACGGCTACTTTATGGACGAGGACGAAAATTTTATCATTGACGGGGAAGCCGCCCCTGTTGTGCGGCAGATTTACAGCTTGTGCCTTGCCGGGAACGGGCCGACCAAGATAGCCCGTATGCTCACAGAGCAGGAGATCCCCACGCCGGGAACGCTGGAATACCGTCGGACGGGAAGCACCCGCCGCTACCACCCCGGCTATGAGTGCAAGTGGGCGACCAATACCGTGGTACATATCCTTGAAAACAGGGAGTACACGGGCTGTCTGGTAAACTTCAAGACGGAGAAGCCGTCCTACAAGACCAAGCACAGCGTAGAGAACCCCATTGAGAAACAGGCGATTTTCGAGAACCACCATGAGCCTATCATTGACACCCAGATGTGGGAGCGTGTGCAGGAGTTACGCAAGCAGCGCAAACGCCCGAACCGCTATGATGAAGTGGGCTTATTCTCCGGCATACTCTTTTGTGCCGACTGCGGCAGCGTCCTTTACCAGCAGCGTTACCAGAACGCCACCCGCAAGCAGGATTGTTATATCTGCGGGAGCTACAAGAAGCGTACCCGTGACTGTACGGCGCACTTTATCCGCACCGACCTGTTGACCGCCGGAGTGACCGACAATCTGCGGAAAGTCACCAGCTATGCAGCGAAGCACGAAGCCCGGTTTATGAAGCTGCTGATCGAGCAGAACGAGGACGGGGGCAAGCGCAGGAACGCCGCAAGGAAAAAGGAGCTGGAAGCCGCCGAGAAGCGTATCAGCGAGTTATCCGCTATCTTCAAGCGGCTGTATGAGGACAGCGTGACCGGGCGCATTTCAGACGAGCGTTTCACGGAGCTGTCGGCAGACTATGAAGCCGAGCAGAAAGAACTGAAAGAGAGAGCCGCCGCTATCCGGGCAGAGCTTTCCAAAGCGCAGGAAGCCACGGTAAACGCAGAAAAGTTTATGAATGTTGTCCGCAAGTACACCAGCTTTGAAGAACTTACCCCTACCCTTTTGCGTGAGTTTGTGGAGAAAATCGTTGTGCATGAGTGCAGCTATGACGAGAACGGCACACGCAGACAGGACATTGATATTTATTACTCTTTCGTTGGCAAGGTAGACCTGCCCGAATGACCGCCCGACCTATCCGGCGCAATGCGCAAACGCCGGATAGGAACGGCAAAATTTTTTACACTTCTACTACTTCTTTATCACACATCAGCAAACACTCTGCGCATATCTTTGTTGGCGGGCGGCAGTGCAAATGGTTTCACAGGTTCCTCTGTGCGTTCCCCGGCAGAGGGATACGCTGTTCCCAGTTCACCGCCCAGCAGCATTGTCACTGCGTCCGGGTAGCTAAGGCCGTAGAACCGCTGCACAAAGCTGACGGCATGTCCGCCTCGCTCCTCCGCATGGTCATACCATTCGTTGCCTCGGACGGTCACGCTGTGGTCACTGGCAAGACGTTTTTCTCTGCCGGAGGAAAGCAGCTTTTCACCACGGCAGCGCAGGAACTCCTCCAGATCCACTGCGGCGGCGCGCTGTTTCTGTTCTTCGGTGAAATGAATATAGCTTGACATGGAGTCCTCCTTTTTTACATACTCTGCTGATACTGCGTCTGCTCCTCATGGTCGTCCGCCTTGTGACCCATAGCCATACGTTTCTCCATAAGCCGTCTGCGGCGTTTGGAGTCGATGCGAATCCCCGCCGGGTTGCCTGGCGGAACGGAATTGCTTTGAAATATCCTGCTCATATGATGGAGCAGCTTGGTTGCTGCCAGCATAACAGACGGATCCCGGAACTGGTCAAAGCGGTCGAGGAAAAAACATGCATACTCATTACCCTGTGCCGCAGCTCGGATCAGCCATTCTCTGGCCTGCTTATGATCTGGAGGGACATCCCGCCCCAAGAGATACAGCTTGCCCAAGGTGTACTGCGCAAATTGATTTCCCTGATCAGCGGAGGCTGTCAGGTACGCAAGAGCCTTTTCCACATCCTTCGGCACGGCCTCACCGGTGAGATAAAACTTTCCGAGCCGATACCGTGCAAACTGATTGCCCTGTTCTGCGGCCTTTCCCAGCCATCCCAGCGCTTCTACTGTACGCTTCTGCGTGAGGAGCAACTTCCCGAGGGCGTATTCCGAGAAATCATTACCGGCTTCTGCCGAGCACCGAAACCATTGCTCTGCTTTTTCGTAGTCACGCAAGGTAGAGAGATCATCCCGATAGAACTTACCAAGCTGATGTGCCGCAACGGTATATCCCTCCTCCCAGAGCTGCTCCAGCGCTTTGACCGCTTCTGTGTGTTCCGCATCCAGCGCATAGATGTCCTGCAGAACAGCCTTTGCGGCGCGATAGCGCTGCGCCTGCTCGTACACACTGTAGGACTGATGCTCCTCCTTCTGACTTTCCGGCTCCGGCTCATCCTGCATTCTTTCATCTTCAAAGGTTGGGAGGCCGAGACGGATGTTCTCAGCCTCCCGGATGATGTCGTTCTTGATTTTGCGAAACTCCTTGCGTTGAGACAGTGGGAGTCGCTCCCATGGGGTGTTGTGACCGTAGCACTCGTTCAGTTCCTCATGGATCTGATTCCACACCTCATAGCACTCAGAGACCTCCGGCAGCTCCGCCAGCGCATCTACGATGTTATCGACAAGCTGCTTCAGCGGCTTCTTGAGATAGCCATACTGTTTCTTTCCGGTGGTCGTTTCCAGTGCCTGCACAAGCTGTCGCATGTTGTCCGCGATGATCGGGCTGTCGCAGATCTGGTGCTGCATCCGGCTGATCATTTCCCGCATGGCATTCTGCGCTGCCTCCACCAAGTCTGAGTAGGCCACATCCTTGCGCCCATAGATTTGCTGCATCTCATCCCGGAAGATGGCATTGGTCAGCTTGGAGCGCATGGCCGCGATTCCATCCTTAGTCAGGAAGCCCTCTTTGGGATCATCGGACCAGACCATCATATGAATGTGCGGGTGATGCCCTTCGTCATGGAAGGCGGCGTACCAGTGGAAGTTCTCGAGCGATATCTTCATCGACTTCGCCAGCGTCGGTGCGTTCTCCATGAGGAGCGTGCGCCACGCATCAGCGTTGTCGTATTCCAAACGGGCAGCATCTTCCCGACGCAGCGAGTAGATGATGGTCCATACATTTCCCTCATGTGCTTCCAGTTCTGATATCGCCGAGGCAAGATCTACGGCAGTGGCAGAACTGAACAGACCATGAGTACCTCGCTTCTGCACGCGGGGACGGGTAGCAATGTACTGCATGTATCCGCTCTCTGGGTCTATTTCGTGAAGGTTAGCATCCAGTGCCATACTGATAAATGCGGAAGCCGTACCGAGCGTCGGCGTTCTGCAGTAGTCCTCGTACTCAAACAGTTCCACCGCATCCGGAAAGTCATGGAGCAGTTTCTGGATGAGCTCACGCTGACCTTTTGTGACCGCACTGTTTCCGGCAAGCTTCTCCACACCTTCACGGGTAGCAATGTAGCGCATGTACCCGCCTGCTTTTCCAGATTTGATATAGCCGCTCTTCTGTACGAGCTTCGCCATCGCTTACACCGATTTCTGAAAGTCCAGTGCATCCTTGAAGGATATACGGCCATTGGTCCGCTTCATATCACGGATGGCCTTGCCGCGCAGTCGCTCATACGCTCCTTCATCGATGTCGGTATCATAGGCAATGATCTGCGCCATCAGGTTGATGTCCACGCCCTGCTTGAAAAGTAGAGAACTGATGCGGCCTGCAAAACCGTCCAGCGTTCCGGTCAGCGTTGCGGAGAGTACTTCAGGCAGAAATGCACTGGCGTTCTTCGTGTTCAAGTAGCCGACATAGAACTTGAGCGCGTTCATCACAAACTCGCTTCGGCTGCTGCAGTTATCCTGCTTCAGGTGTGCATCGATCTCTCTGTCCATATCCTCGGTGATCCAGAAAGCCTTTTTGATCTTATTGTTGTGTTCCATTGACAAATTCCTCCTAATTTTCGTGTTGTCCCCGCTGGAAACCCTTGTCCCACGGGGATATTTCGGTTTATAGGGTCCAGGCCGCCCTGCAAGGTGCTATTTTGTCCCCAGCCTAAAAAGCCGAAAACTGCCCGCACTGCGGGCAGAAGTGAGTCGAGCCGGGGCGCTTTGTCCCCGGCTCTTTCTCCTGCTTTTCTTTCGTCGGATGCTGATATCCCCACAAAGCGGTTCAAAGCCCGCCCAAGCCCCCACGGTGGGGTACTCGCTCGGGCTGCCTGTAAAAAGCGCACACAGCGGCCCACAGGGGCAGACACGGCGGTTACATCTGCAACCCAGGAGTCTGTGATTCGCTATCCCGAAGCTGCTGGGCGTACTCGTGCAGGCTCATACCGGTCTGCTGTTGGCAGAACGCCTCCATCTTGCGGAGCAGGACTTCCTGTTCAGCGGCATTGAGCGGGCAACTCCAGCTTTCTTCCGAACCGTCTCCTTTGCAGAGGTTCAGTTCCAGTGTGTCGCACAGACGATCCTGCTCCATGTCATAGTTGGCATAGATATTGAGCCAGTCATCGTTCTGATCGGTGCAGACGAATGTCCCGAAGGCGGCATCCACATCGAAGTCCGCCTGCAGATAAAAGTTGAGCTTGCCGTCTGATTCGATGATCTCCTCACCGAAAGAAAAGTTTTGTGCAGAGAGATGTCCTGCCGAGGTGATCTCTTTGCCCTTCAGATGATCCAACAGCTTACGCCACTTATCATCGCTCGATGCAAACTGCGACCGAGTGGCGTGATAGACCGCCACCGATACATCACGCATTGCCCACGTCTGCCAGCCATCCATAATGTGAACAGCCGAGAATTCACGCTTGTCGAAGTTCACATCGAACACCCCGCATACCTTTCCGGTGTTCTCCATGCGTACAGCGGTCAGCGCATTGTATTCCTCCGCAGTGATGGGACGACCGCCTGCAAACATTTTGATAAACAAATCCGGCACAGCAGCTTTCTCGCTGGTGATGTAACTGCGCAGCTTTTTCCCGACCGTCAACAGCTCCTCACCGGGCGAGGTTTTGAAGTACCATTCTTGACCACGCTCCGTCACATGGTAGGCCGCATAAGTGCGGGCTGCTTCTTCCTCCGCACGCTGTGCGGCTGCTTCCGACTGGATTGCACGGCTGATGCGCTCATACTCCCGTTCCGGAAGCTGATTGCAAAGCTCATCCAGCACATTCTCCAGATGCTCCTGCAAAGTTTCATCATTGAGATGTTTCTCAATGGCCCTTTTCCATCGCTGGTCGATCCACAGAACGATTTCTTCTTGCTGTGACATATCAGTTGCCCTCCTTCACCACGGCTGCCATGGCCTTCGGCTCACTATTCGGCGTTTTGGGTGCGGCAGATTTGGCAGTGCGCTTGGGCTTGGGAGCAGGGACAGCCTTGCTGTCCAGATACTCCCGCACAGCTTCCGGCACCGTCTGCTCATAGAGCTGCTTGAGCGCATCGTCCATGCGGGCCTGCACGGAGGAGTGTTCCTTGCGGAGCGAGAACTCCAGCGCGTCCAGCTTGTCATCGTCAAAGGTGAGAGTGATATTTACTTTTTTCATGTTGTACCTCCTCAGTCATAATTGATATACGGAATTTTCAGCCAGTGCGTCCAACCACGGTTCGCCAGTTCCGTTTTCACCACACCGTACTTGGTACCCATAGCCTCGATGACCTGACCGCCGCCAATGTAAACGCCGATGTGCCCGTCATGCCAAACGGCAAGGCCGGGAATATCCGGCATGGTATCGATGGTGCCGGACTCTGTGGCGCTGTAGTACATCTGGTTGGCACCGATATCCGGCATCCCGTGGGTACCATAGTCAATGGTCATCGTTTCCGGGGACAACCATCCGTATCCCTTGATGAGTCCCACGCAGTCGGTAGTCCTGCCGCCCAGCCAGTTGGCACGGATAAAATCTTCGTAGCTGCCGACACCGTCAGGATACTGTTCCAGCTTGTAGGCAAAGAGCGATTCGGTCAGCACATCGCCATAGGTCCCCCAGACATAGCCCCAGCCAGATTCCCATGCGTGGATGGCGTAGGTCACAAGGTCAGCAGCATTTTTGCTGTTGGGGTCGGTGAAAGCTGAGATGTCCAAGTCGATACTGCTTCCATCTCCGCGAAGGAACTCACCGCTGTAATTCCCGCCGCCCGCCGCACCGGCGATCATAGAATAGATGTGATTGATATTACTCTTGTCGTCCTCTGTGATCGTCCTGCCAAGCTCTGCTTCCAAATTGGCATACGCTTGATATAGCGAGACTGGAACTGCAACGGTGTATTCTTCTTCCGTGCTGGTGACCGTGCCATCGTCGTTCTCGATGTCTACCGTGCGGGTACGGGTTTCCCAAGTGTAGAAGCATTCTACGAAGCGGTTCGCCGCCCGTGCGGATGGTGCATCTTCGCCAAAGCAGAGGGCATAAAAAACGGCCTTGATCCGAATCGGGTCAAGGCCGTTTCCGCTTTCCGTTTGCCCATTGACGGAAGCCACTGCCGAATCCAGAAGAGAAAAAGCGGTACGCATCTCCTCAATATGATGCCGGAATTCTGCGGGTACTTCTGTCGAGTAGCTCACACCATAGAAGGACGCAGCTACCGCCTGGTTGTTGTGATCCGCACCTCCGGAGCCAATGGAGCACAGGAGTGCGATGAGTACAATGATTGGCGAGAGAATTGCGACCAGCGTCCATCCCACGCCTTTGCGCAGCTTTTCGTTAGAGAGCACTGTCGCCGCGGCTTTTGCGATCATGCCTGCAGATACTGCCATCAGCGACCACCCGCCGTGCCAAACAGCTTTTCCTTGTATGAAGGGGCGTGTACCTCCAACAGGTAGCGCTCGTTGCCGCACTTGTACAGACAGACACCACGCTGGGGAAACTTGATGAGGTTATACTCCGCCTCATCCAACTGGAGCATTTCCATGTAGCTGCGTTTATCAATGGAGCCCGCGTTGAACAGGAACTGGTGGGGCGGGATGGAAAACAGCGGTTTTGTCATCTCGCGGATGCCTTCCTGATCAAAGTCCTCCAGATTCTGCGAGGCCAGCAGCATGGCGGATTCCTTTTTACGCACGCGCTTGAGACAGTTGCGGATGTACTCAATGGCCGTGGGATTGGACAGCCAGATATACAGCTCGTCCAGTGCTGCTACGGTATTGCCGACCGTCAAAAGCTTATCCGACATGAAGGACAGCACATTGAACAGCATAGCGTTGCGGACATTTTTAGCGGCACTCAGCATTCCCTTGACGCCGAAAACGAGGAAGCGGCTGGAGGTGATGTTGGTGTGCCCATTGAAGAACTGTGCGTCCGCACCCTTACACATGGAGTGCAGCCCCAGCAGGACTTCCTGCAGGAGCTTTTCCGTATAGAGTAGATGAGCGTTAGGATCGTAGCGCTTGAATTCTTCTTCAATCAGGTCATAGAGGTCAGAGAGGATCGGATAGTCTTCCGGTCGCATGCGGCGGAAGTTGCTTCGCTCCGTGATTCCCCATTTCGCATAGAGCTTGGACACCATGATCTCAATGGTGTCGATGTGGGCATCGCTGAAATCCTTATAGGCTCGGAAGAAGTCCTTGAGAAAGGAAACATGCTGTGCCAGCAAAGTGCTTTTGCGGAAGGCTTCCGGCGCTGCCGTATCGTCCGGGTCACCGCCATCATCCCAGCATTTCGGCTCCAGTACATTGATGATGTACTTTCCCGCCATGAGGTCGGCAAAGCAGCCGCCCACGGCCTCGCACATTTCCTGCTGCTCATGCTCGGCATCCAGCGTGATAACGGACTTTCCGGACTCCAGCAGATTGAGGATTAGGAGCTTCATCAGATAGGATTTGCCCTGGCCGGAGTTGCCGAGAATGAGGATGTTGGCGGAGGTCTTGTCCTCATCGCGCTGGTCGAAGTCCACGAGGATGTTGCTGCCGTACTTGTCCCGCCCGACATAGAAGCCCTTTGCGTCCGTTTTGCCGGAATAGTTGAAGGGATACAAATTCGCCACACTGGATGCCGGGAGAACACGCTCGAACTGCTGGCCGAAGGCGTTGTATCCCACGGGGCTGGCACAGCAGAAGCCCTGCTGCTGACGGAGCAGGAGCCTGTCCACATTGAGCTTGCTCCGCACCAGCTCCGTCAGCACATCGGTCTGGAGCAGCTTGAGCGTGTTATAATCCGAAGCGGTCAGCTCGATATAGACGGCACAGTGGAGCAGCGGCTCTCGGTTGCGGTGCATGGAAGCTACCAACGACGCCACATCCTGCAGATTGCTTTCCGCCGTGATCGTCTGCTGCAGGTCGTTGGTGTTGGAGCTGCCCATGCGGTTTTTGTTGGCGGCATTCTGGATGATGCGCTTTTCCTCGGCAGGTGTTACCTGGCGGGTGTAGATGCGCAGCGTGAGCCCATCCTTTTCACCCAGATGTCGGAGAATAGCCTGCTCATCGGTCTGCGTGGGATATTCCCGCAGCGCCCACACGCAGCGGAAGGTGTTGCCGCAGATGAAGTGATCGGGTTCGAACTTGACCACGGAAGGTGCGATCATATCCAGGAAGGATTTGATGCTTGCAGTCTCCCGGCTCTGCGGCGCTGCTTTTTTCGTTTTCTTTGCCAAATGAGTCCCTCCTTTACTCACCGACAATGACCCAGCGGTCACCGTCGAAGTCCTCAAACTTTTCCGTCGTCACGTTCTGCTCAAAGTAAACACCCAGCATCTTTTTAAGATCCTGCTCGGTGGCTCGGCGGGTCGTGAAGCCGTTATCGTTGATATTCTGCTCGATGCGGGAAAGGTAGGAGAACACATCGGACTCCTGTTCACCACGCAGCCGGATGATAATATAAAACTCACGGCTGGACGCCATGAGCACCTGAATGCGGTCCAGATGCTTACTGTCCTGCTCCAGCAGTCTGCGGACTGCTGGCAGTTCCTCCTGGCTCAGACGCTCCCGGTAAAAGTCCTTATTGCGCTCGAAGGATTCCTTGGAATTGAGGGCCAGCATCTCGATCTCCGCCTGTCCCTTTACGACATTCAGCAGCGCATAGATGCGGGCGCTGATGCTGGAATCCGGCAGGACGGAGATGTTGGTGGGCTTGATGATGAAAAACACGAGATTGCCCGTGCGGGTGACAATGCAATAGTCCTTGATCTCCTCAATGCCCATGAGCTGCCGTGTGGAGCGGGCGGCTTTGTCCTTTTTCTGCTTTTCACTCACGACTCCAACCTCCAATCATAGAATTGCTGCTTTGTAATCAGGAACGCGGCGGCATATTTGAGGAAATCCAATATGCTGGTTCCGTCGAATCGAATGCTGAGGAAAGCGTAAACAGCCGTCAGCACCAGTGGCAGGGCGATGCCTGTCTGGGTCAGCGCCAGAACAGAGATAAGAAGCCCCACGCCGATGATGCCGATGTCCCGCAGCTCCCAAAGCCACAGCATGGCCTTTGCGGTCAAATTATCAGGGTAAATATAAATTGCTCTCACCTCCGGAGAATAGAGATGGCCGCAGGTTTCCCTGCGACCATCCAGTGATTTGATTATTCTTCTGCGTTGTCCAGCGCCTGCTGGAGCAGTTGCGTGATGAAGTCCTTCTGCTTCAGGTGATTCTTTTCCAGATACTCTTTCAGGCGGTCGAAGAGTTCCGCGGAGATCTTCACCGCAAGGGTCCGTTCTGTCTGCATATCGTTTCCTCCTTCAAAGTGTTCTGTGAAGATGCGCTCCACATATTCCGCCAGTGTACTCAGTTTCATTTCCTCTTTCTCTGCCATAATCCTTGCGTGAAGCTCTGCCGGAATCATGGCGCAGAGGTTCTTTTTGCCCTCCATCGTTCTGCTCCTTCCCTTGATTTTGCAAGCAAAGCATACCGGAAGAAGTCATGGAAAGCTATTCACCAAACTCAACGAAGAAGCTATGTGAAACGGAAGCAAAACCACCAAGGTAGCTATACCGCACGAAGGACTGCGGCGATCCGCCCCATAATGAACTCCACACAGGGTATCGCCACACTGTTGCCCAGCGCTTTATATCGGGCGCTGTCCGAAGCATCAGGGATGTCCGTCCAGCCATCCGGAAAGCCCTGCAGACGCTCACACTCCAACGGAGTCAGGCGGCGAATGAGATAGGCATAGGCTTCTGCCTTTTGGCAAACGAGATCGGTGGCGTCCTTGTGCTGGCGGGCGCTCTGCGTGCTGACCACACCATTCTCACGGAAATCATCCACACGCTGGCGACTGTAGACCGCATGATGATCTAATCCCGAGGATTGAGTTATCCCGAGATTGGGCGTGGCCTGTTCGCAAATGTGCTTGTTTTTCAATACTTTTTGTGTGTTGTTCATAAATAACCTCCAGATAAGAAAAAATATAAAAACACCTCTATAATGTAGTTGGCGGCGAAAGTCGACTAACTGCATTCAGAGGTGTTTTTATGTCCGATGAA
>ERZ894186.469-NODE-469-length-16998-cov-7.245706_pt1 | contig 16998 bp, 12 predicted proteins | sample MGYA00380280_ERZ894186 | MGnify/ENA primary metagenome ERZ894186 (study PRJEB32331, sample SAMN06328449) | human gut metagenome | biome: human gut microbiome; feature: stool | host: Homo sapiens | collected 2013-02-13 ... | reverse complement strand
CATTTCAAATACATGCTCCCTGCACTCCGCCGGAATGCCGGGTCCATTATCCTCCACCGCAATCCATACGTTTTTTTCTTCTTTTCCGGCTGTAATCCGGATCTTGGATCCTGCCTGTGTATATTTTACTGCATTGTTGATCAGGTTTACCAATACCTGTACAATCAGCTTTGCATCCATGCGGGCGAGCAGTACATCTTCCCCGCAGTCCACCGTAATTTCATGTTCGTTTTTCCGCCGTTCTACATGGCGCAGCGCCTCACGGACTACATCCTCAACCACCTGATCGGATAACTGCAGTTTTACACTTCCATCTTCTATTTTCGTAAGCGCAAGCAGATTTTCCACCAGTTCAATCAGCCATCCGGCATCCTCATAAATATCCGAAAAAATCTGTTTCCGCATTCCTTCGTCCAGTGCGTCAAAGTTACTGATCAAAGAGTCTGCATTGCCGAGAATTGATGTCAGTGGTGTGCGCAGATCATGGGAAATCGTCCGCAGCAGATTCACCCGAAGCTGCTCATTTTTCGCCATGACTGCCGCCTCTTCTTTTTCTCTCGCACTTTGTTCCCGATCCAGTGCCATGGCGCACTCTCCCAGAATAGAAAGCAGGATACTGTTCTCAAACGCATCCAGTGGCTTTTGTCCGATGAAAATGCCGATCACACCATATCTGTTCTGTGCCGCATAGATGGAAAGGTACAGATACGGTTCTTCAGAAAAACGTTCTGTCATAGCTCCCGCCCGTTTCCGGTTTTTCAGAACCCACTGCAGGATTTCCTGTTCTTTCTCATTAAAAACTTTTTCTGATTTTATTCCTGTTTCGGCGTTATAAAGAGTTCCCTGCACAATGCCGTTTTTCTTTTTTTCTACTGGCGCCACAACCAGATTTCTTCCCAGAAGCTTTATCAGCTGCGTTGCCGTAATATCAAAAATTTCTGACGCATCCTCTGCCTTTTGCAGAAGCTGGCTGGTATTAAAAAGAATCTTGGTTCGAAAGGCATCTCGTGCAGAAAGCTTTGCATTTTCTTTCAATTTTGAAGCAAGCGTACTGGTCAGGATTGAAGTGCCAAGCATGATCGCAAAGGTCACCGGATAGCCGGAACCATACGCATACAACGAAAGCCTTGGCTCTGTCATAAAATAATTAAACAGGACAACACTTGCCACAGAGCTGACCACACTACAGGTATAACCGCTGGTCAGAATGGACGTCATCATAACGCCGACCAGATATATGGTAATGATATTGGAATCCGGAATGATATGGATTTCCAAATCCGGCACCAGATCGGTCAGCCGTTCGGTCCATCCCCTTCTCTTTCGAAAAAATCCCTGATCCATCATGCTTTTTCCAATGACAATCCGCGTTACTTCGGAAATTCTCGCATATTCTGCAATCTGCAGGGCAATGTCCTCGCTGTGCGTCGTTACAATCTCCGCCCCGCTCTGTTCTGCCAGGCGGATATGCTTCTGCAGCCTTGCCTGATCCTCCGGCGTTTTCTCTGCCGGTTCCGCGGTCTGCACATACAGTGCTGTAAAATTAGCACCAAATGCCCGGGCCATCTGTGCCGCAGTCCGGATAAACACTCAAAAAGGACACCTTTTATTGTATAATTATGTTATGGAACAAAACATACGAAAGAAGGTGTCCTGAATGAAAAATTAGCATTGAAGAAACTGCTAACTTATATGAAAAGTGTATACAAAATTCCACAAAAAATCAAGGGTTTATCCGATGAAAGAAAAAGAAAAACCATCCCGTTGTTTAATATCGTTATGCCAGTGCTGATTTTCCTGATGCTTCAGTATGAAAGTTTTCACACCATTTTTTCAGCGCCGGAAAGCATGGAGAAACGACTGAAAAACTGTATCCGTGGAAAAATCCCAAAAGTTGATGCAGTCAGGGATCTTCTTTCCCGGATTGATCCAAAAGAAATCGAGGAAATTCACGCGCAGACGATTGATGTTCTGAAACGCAACCGCGTATTTCGGGAAGGAACCATAGGCGGATATGTTGCGGCAGGTATTGATGGGGTGGAATTATTCAGCAGTACAAAAAAGTCCTGTCCAGACTGCCTGAGCCGAAAGAACGGGACGAGGAAGACAGAATACTTTCATCGAAGTGTGGTATGTATGACGGTAGGAAAATCGCCGCATGTGATCTTTGGGCAGGAAATGCTGAAACCCAGAGATGGTTCAGAAAAAGATGAAGGGGAACTGACAGGAGCGAAAAGGCTCATCCGGCATTTAAAGAAAAGGCATGGTCATTTCGCAGATGTGATTATGGCGGATGCACTGTACCTGAATGCCCCGTTTATCAATACTTTGAAGGAATGCGGTTTAGAAACGGTAATCCGTCTGAAAGATGAAAGAAGGCTTCTGTTTCAGGATGCGGAAAGCTGAAAGATAAGATATCATCATCTTTCCTCTTGTATCTGCAATAAGAAGAAGATTTCCCTTTCTCTGTCCTTTTCCTCTTCCTTCCACTATACTATGCTTATAACTCGAACCAATGACTGCATAATTTCCGCTGCCATTAAACTGTATCGTTTGTCTTTTTAGTGTCTGTAGCTGCCCTTCTTTGTTTTCAAAGGTTAATTCTTCGCGATTGGGATTTGAACCATTGATATAAATATAGAATGGTTCTTCTTCCATGTTTTCTATTCCTTTCTTTATTTCGTCTGTCGTATACTTTCCTAGCGCTTCCAAAAGAAGGTTTCCCTTAAAATTTCCAAAAACATATTCACGGTAATCATCCAGGTTTTCCTTATCATATCCAAGTTCTCCAAAAATCACCTGCGCCCCGTAAAATGCCCCACGCATTGTCCAGCTGTTTCCAGTTCTGAAATAAATATATTCATCCTGATGTTTCTCCAGTTCAGACAGCGGATTCAAAACCACTGAGGGATCTGAAAAAGAGGCTTCCAGTTTCTCTATAAAATCACTGTATTTTTCCTTTTCAGTTTCATATCCGCTTTCAAATACTGCTCTTTGCGGTATCGGCATAATATAAGTGTCTTTCCCACTCTTTTTCTGTAATGCTTTCATAATATCTGCCGCATATGAAATACGATCCTCAGAAATCTGATTTATATTAAAGATACGGTCTGTATAAATCACCTGATCCTGCGTTTCTATGATTTTGATTTTTGAAAGAGACTGGTCATTTTTTAAGCCATAATTATTATATAAATTTCTTGTTTCCGGAACATATACGCTTTCCTGCTTAACATTCTGCAATTTTTCCATCCCTTTCTGGAGGATCAGAATTCCTGCAGACATCACGATCAATATGAGCAAAACCAGAAACACTTCTGCGGTTTTATTCTTTTTCAACTGAATTCACCTCCCTGAACCTGATTCTGGCATTTGGACAGTTTTTCTCCAGTTCTGCAATACCAGGCTGATCTTTTATTTTCTCTGATACGGAAATCTGTTCAAGAGAAACACAATCTCTGAATGCACTGATTCCCACATATTCCACACTGTCCGGCAGGTATACCTCTTTCAGATTCCTGCACCCACGAAAAGCATGATCACCTATTTTATTTAACAGAGAGGTATCTGAAAATATCAGTTTATTAACAGACACACAGTCAGCAAATGCAGCTCCTTCAATCACAGTCAGAGAATCCGGAAGACTTATAAATTCCAGTGCGTAACAGTTTTCAAAAGCTGATATCCCTACTGATTTCAACGAAAGCTTTTCCATGCTCTCCCATACTTTCAATACATTGCAGTCAGCAAATGCATAGTCCTCAATAACAGAAACGCTCTCCGGCAGACACACCTTCTCAAGACTTCTGCATCCAAAAAACTGACTCTTCGGAATAATTGATGCACCTTCTGGAATAACCGCTTCTTTTACATATATATCTCCTCGAAATCCCTGAAAATCAACGTTTTCATATTCCAACAGATCCTGGAAAGTAATCTTTTCCTTATGAACAGGTTCTCCTGGAAAACAATACTCTCCAAATATCTCCCTGTCTGATTTCAGGATTTTTCCACCACCCTCTGAAACCACATATCCATAAACATAATTACTGCCATAAAATGTTATTGTTCCGCGGGCAACAACTGAAGTAATCTTATTCGGCTGGCCTGCGCTGGCACCTTCTTCAAATATAATATTGCCCTGTGTAAAAATGTTGCCAAGCACTGTTGCATTTTTTTCCAGAAGTATATCATTCTCTGCGAAAATATTTCCAAGCACCGATGCATTTTCCATGATCCTCACAGCCCCATCACTGTGGATATCTCCCTGCAGGATGATATCCTCGATCACCTTTATATCCCCACGGGAAATAATCGTATAAGGAACTGTCCCACTTTCCGTAACCATATCATCATCTATGTAATGCCTGTTATATTCATAGCTGTTCGTGACCGGCATACGAAATATCCTGGGATCACGTCCCTCCATAAACCGGTCAGGTTCCTCCGGACACTGTCCAAGACGGATCACAGGTGCATACAGACTATGAAAAATATTACCAAAGCCTATCACAAGCTGTTCTCCGCTTGATACCCTTTCACCCAGATCACATTCATCATAAACTACAACTGCATGTTCAGCATCTGCCCATCTGAGCAGCCGGATCTTATTTCCGAAAAGCAGTCTTTTTTTGCTGTATACAGCCCGGAGTCGTATGTTCTCTTTTACAAACAACGCATCCTTTTCACTGTAGATTTCTTTTTGGAAATGTAAATCCCCTTGCTGCGGACAGAAGATGGTATTTCTGGCAATGACCAGATCTTCAATCTCAGGCTGCACAAACTCCTGGTTTCCATCTGTTTCCAACACCTTTTCCTGTCTTGAAAGCATGATCATACCATTCTTCATTTCCGGAAGGGCTTTTTCCACCAGAGAAGAAAAGCTTCTGCCAAAATATCTGGCATTTTTCACATAATCCTGCCTTATTTTCAGAATCTGCCCTTTTCTCATCCTGAAATGCAATACTGCGACCAACAGAGGCATAGAGAACATACAGACAAAAATCAAAATCCATACTTTCATTTTTCAGCCTCCTTTTCCGTTTTCTGCACAGTAAACCGCACTGTTTTATCCCATTTCACACCTCTTCCGGTAACAGTATCTACCACTGCATCCCAGAATCCCAGAGAGATATTCCACATATAAAAGAAAAAGTTAAACATCATAAGAGGCAGAAGCAATGCCTCTCCGGGAAGTCCGTCTATGATCAGCGAGGTACCTATCTCAAAAAATGGTGCAAAGTTTCCAAGGGAATTATAAATTCCCAAAAACAATATAACCCACCAGCCACTGAATATCTGCATTTCACCCAGGAAAAATAATCCAAGGGACACTACCCAGCCTACCAGCAGAAATACCGGTACTGAATAGATAAAAAGCAGAAACAAGCCATCTATTTTCTGAAACAGCCCCATATAAGGAGTTGTGATCGTAGGAATCAGATAGCGGAACAATACTTCATTATGGCCTCTTGACCAGCGTCTGATCTGTCTGCCTCGCACATTCCAGCTTTCCGGGGACTCTTCATAACATTCTGCCGAGTTAGCGTATACGACCTTCCATCCATTGGTAAAAAGCCGATATGTAAGTTCCGTATCTTCTGCCAGAACCTTTGGATTAAAGCCACCTGTTTCTAACAGAAAATCTTTTCGAAATCCTCCCACTGTACCGCCATACTGCGGAATTGTTTTCAGGTTATATCGTGCCTGTTGATCTACCTGATATCCGCCGGACCGTTCCAGATTGATAAGTCTGGTCAGCATATTTGTGTTGGTATTGTACGGTATCACCCGCCCCATAACTGCACCTACCTGCGGATCCTCAAATCCCAGCGCAATCTGTTTCAGCATGTTTCTGGCAGGTCTGTAATCCGCATCAAATACAATGATGATCTCCCCTTTTGCCAGCTTCATTGCATCATTCAGACCTACCGGTTTTCCTCTGTCCGGACAGTCTCTGTGAAGGGGGCGTATAAACTCATACTTTCTGTGATATTCATCCAGCATTTCCCTGGTACGGTCTGTAGAATTATCATTAATCGGAATAATTTCAAGTCTGTCCCTGTCATACTCACATTTCAGCAGAGAATCCAGAACATTGGAAAGCACCTGTTCCTCATTATGCATAGGGATCAGTACGGAAATACTTTTCATCCTGTCTGTAAGAATATCATTGTAATAGAGGCGCTGCCTGCCCAGAAGCCTTACAATTGTAAAATAAAAATGTCTGGCTGTGTACAGAAGCATCAGGATAATAACAAAAATAGTATAACCTTTCATAATAGCTACGACCATTTCCATACCTCCTTTCCCTTCCTTGAATCGTAAACACCGATCATGCGGTCGACAAACACTGCATAAATCATAACCAGATACAAAAAGTCAAACATGGGCCCTATTATAAAGTAGAAAAACGCCATATAGATCACAGAAAATCTGTACAGCAGCCAGATAAAAATCACATAGCGAACAGTTCCAAATACTATGGAATACAACATTACCGCAAGAAGTGTCAAAAGCTTATAGATCACTCCCCGGTCTCCTATAATTCCAGTGACCATAATTGTCATGACAAAAAACATCACCCATATGCCAATTTCCTGAAGCATATATAATTTCGAATAAACAGTTAAAGTATACGGAAAGTATTTTTCTCCAAATACAAACCACAGACTGTTTATCAGATGAATCGCACTGCACAGGATCAGATAAATGGCAAGAGGGCGTCCCTTCCATGGAAGTCCCGCCAGCAGAATGATTGCCGCAAGAGAAACTGCTGCATTTATAAGGCTTATCTGTATTCCCGGATATACGGTTCCTGCACTGAGATAGCTGATTTTTCCAAACAGAGGATACGTTTCTGAACGGATCCCAACATACATCTGCGGTTCATATTTTTTTAAAGCATCGACCCCTATCTTACAGATCACCCTGGTCAGATCATCGATCTGCGTCCACATAAGCAGAAAACCAAGCAGGATCAGTATGACAATATACAGAATACATTTCTTTTTATCTATCTCAATTCTTCGATAGGTTCTGGTATAATCAATTACTTTCTTTTCTTTCATAGACTTCTCCTTTTGTTCCGCTTCGCTATGCAGCTCATAACTGGGAACCTTCCAGATTTTTTACATTCCCTCCCCATAAATTACAGCACTGCAGCCTTTCTGCTTTTTACTCTGATACATTGCCCTGTCAGCCTTTCTGTATAGCTGATCAAAAGAAACCTCTTCATATCCATCATAAAAACACGCACCCAGGCTTATTTCTACGTTCTTCCCCTGCATCTCTACGATATCAATCTGTCGGATGTTTTCAAAAAACCTCTCAAAAAATTTCTCTGCTACACTCTGTTCCAGCATTCCCGGTACAAACATGGCAAACTCATCACCACCGAGGCGCAAAACCACATCACTGTCACGACATGTTTTCTGCAGCGTCTTCGCAACGGCTATAATCACCTTATCTCCTACAGAATGCCCATAAGTATCATTGATGGATTTAAATTTGTCACAGTCGATCAGGCAAAGCAATCCCTTTGTTTTTTCCTTTAAAAGTTCAGTAATCCTTTTTTCTCCGCTTCCACGATTACATAATCCTGTCATAAGATCTGTCTTCGCCAGATAAATCAGCCAGTTCTCACGCTTTTTTTCTTCTTCTATACACTCAGTACAAAAAAGCACATGCAGAAGTCTTCCATTTTCATCGTAGTCTACAGGAATAAATCTGCTTCGACACCAACCTGATTTTTTATCTATAAATTCATGTGTTATGCTCTTTTCTCCAAGAAGCCGTTCTTCCAGCGTATTGATATCTACAAACTCCAGTGATTCCTGAAGCTGCGATTCTATGCACATTTTCTCGACAATATCCCTGACATGTCCGCAAAAATCATCCCTGATTTCATATTCTCCCATTTTCTTAAAATCTTTTCCCAAACATTCCATAATCTGATCTGTCATTTTTACAATATGATATTTCTTTGTCTGCACATCAACCAAATGCATGGATGTATAGATCTTCGAGAGGGATGTATAACTGCTGAGCCGTGCCTCTTTATTTGACTTTATAAATGAATTACGCAATTTCAGTAACGAGATAAGAAGCGTTCCTATCATATCCAGAAAAATAGTAAGCCCCCTGTAATCACCCTTTGGAGGATTATCCACACCGAAAAAACCACTTATCTCATCTTTATAACGCAAAGGGCACACCACCACATTTCTCACATTCTGCGCTTTTAACATATCATACGATACGCGATGTTCTTCTTTGATATCTTCTATATCAGTGATAATGATACTTTCACCTTTGGAAAACGTATCATACCACCATTTTATTATATCCATATCGACATTCTGCAATCTGTCTATCTCGGGAATTACTCCCTGTGCACACCATTCATATGTATTGTCTGTACCATGTCTTTCTTTACAATCTTCGAAAATATATATTCTGTCAGAACCGATATGTCTGCCGAAAAAGCGGATAAATTCATTAATCTGCTCGTCAGGTGTATTGTAATTAAGTGCAGATCTAAGTGCTTCATTTATGACCAGTTCATACTTTATGATTGTCTTCATGTTGTTTTCCTCTATATATTTTCACTGTATGTAATTATAGTGTCCTCTTAATCAGCAACCACCGGTTCAACCGGTGGTTGTGCTCACTTTCAGATTCCCAGAACAGCAGATATCTTAATCTCCTTTTCCGTTTCACTGAGATCAAAGTCGCCGCCATCTTCCACAGTCATGTGTACCTCATACAGTACATCTTCGGATAATGTATCCGGTGTTTCACCATCTTCTGTCTGGATATGCCATTTCTCTGCCGGAACTTCTTTCAAGGTACCATCTGTGCCGTATGCATACAGCTTCAGAGAACCTGTTTCCCCAGAGATTCCTTTCATACGTATTGCAACGGTTGTATTCGGATGTACGTTCTCAATTGTGATCGTATTCAGCCATCCTTCCACATCTCCCAGACCACCATCTGCCGCAAATTTCTCCTGGCTTAACACATTGCGCATTGCCTGATCCAGATCAACCTTACGATAAGGCATTTCCGGCAGATAAACGAATCTGTCCTGAAGTCTCAGAAGTTCCAGATAACCGGTAGGACAGTAAAGTGAATTTCCGCTGTTTCCGGCATACATTCCGATAGCCATGTTGTTGTACATAGGCTTGCTGGCAACATCCATGGAAAAAACAGTTTCACCGGTCTCAAAATCAAGTATAATATACTGCCACATACCGGTTTCCAAATTCTGTACATATCCGTAGATATATCCGGTTGCCGTAGATAATTTCATCATGGAAGTATCTGACAGATCACTTCTGCACCAGATACTCTTCATTTCGTATCCATCCTCAGTCTTAATCGTATCTACGCGTTCCACACCCGGCGTGATCATTTTATTTCCCTGTTTCAACCAATTTTCATCATAAATATTTGTATAACTCTGAATGGAGGAATCACTGTCCTCTTTTCCCAGGTTGGCACTTCCTGCACCAAACCAGTTACATACGATGGTACTTACGGTTCCTGCACCGTTATCATACACGATCGCAGAATTTTCAACAGATACCTGACTGCCCTCCGGAAGTTCATCGATTACAGGGAGACTTGCAACAACTTCTCCTGTTTTCATATCCAAGGCAAGAAGATTTACGGTCTCCTGATTATCAGTAAACATCACCAGATCTTTTGTAAGGGATGGAGAGCATCCGCTGCCCCAGGCAAGACCTCCGCCAGTTGTTTCATCCCCTTCTTTGCTTTCTTTCGCACCAGCACTCTCGTAAGGAGTTTCCCAGATTTTCTTCACCCCATTGTCTGCCTGAAGCAGATAACAGTTCTGATTCGTCAGGATCACTGCTCCATCCTTGGATGCTGCAATTCCGTTCTCTGCACCCTCTCCCGGAGCCAGCTCATATACGAAGACTGCATCTGACAGATCAGTTTCCTCTCCATTTAAAATGGCATCAATAGCTGTACGGGAAATATAGCCCATAGCACCCTGCTGTTTCCTGTCAGGGTAAATGCGGAATCCTCCGGTTGCAAACCAGAGATTTCCTTCATAGTCAAACACTACCGCAAGAAGATTCTGATCCAGTGTTTTTCCAAGTGCTGCCTCTGCCGCTGCTTTAATATCAATATCCAGCACTTTCTCAAATTCCGGAAGTACGTTTCCGTCTTCATCTGTTGCTTTCAGCATCAGCACATGGTTATTATTGGTCGGACACACCAGACGGTTACTCTCATCTACAAAGGAATAGGAACTCTGGATCAGATATTCTCCATTGTCATGCTGTTTTGGAGAAAAATATCCCAGTGTCTGTGTTTCCTCTGCATTGATATCACGAATTGCCAGTCCACCAAGCAACGGAACCACTGCATGTCCATAGGAATCGAAAAAGATAGCCGGAGACGCATTTGCATTGGTTTTTTCATAAGAAACATTGATTTCTGAATAAATGCCTACCGGTAATACTTCGTCTGTGGAATCTGTATTGTAGCAGTCATGATGAATATTGGAATCACTTGCTGCCATATAAGGATTCTCGTCAATAACCTTCTGTGTAAGTGTCTTTATGGGCAGTTCTGATGTCTGAGCTGTATTTTCCTCCGTCTGTGTTTCTTCTGCACGTACCATATTTATTGATGGTTCAGATGTTGCTGCAGCTATAAAAGTGATCATTGCAAGAATTAAAGCTCTTTTCTTCATATTGTTTTCCTCCTGAGTGTTTTTATCATATTACCTTGCTGCGTTCAAACCAAATGGAAAGTCCTTCTTTTATTTTTTGCTCTTCCACAGGTTTCATAAAAAAATATTCTATCCGCATCCTGAACGCATGAAGCGAAAAATCAAGATCACTGCACCAGATGATCCCACATTTCGGATACAGGGAACGAAGATGTTCTGCTGCATTCAGCCCGGACACACCTGGCAATGCAAGAAACACCACTGCCGGTACTGTTTTTCGTATCCGCCCAAAAAACTGTTCCTGATCCTGATAGATTTCAATCAATGGAAAAACTTTCTTTTCTGTACAGTAATTTCTGATGTATTCCGCACAGTTCTGTCCTTCCTGTTTCTGATCAGTCAATATAGCAATACAATACACGACATCCCTCCTTTTCCATCTGATGTCTCCCATTTGTTATTCTCATTATAAAAAAGTCGGAAATTATTTCAATAATTTTGTCACGAAACGCCAGAAAATGACACGAATTGTAAATCTATGGTATTTAGATAATTTTAAGTTTGGGGAATTGTCTGTCGGAGCGGACAGGGATTAATTTCTTTTTTAGAAGTGCCATCACATCTATGTTTTATATACACAAAGAAAACAGCCTGGTCCACATATCTTCTGTAGAAGCCAGCCTGAATTCTTATTGGTTTACAATGTGATCTTGTACGTGTTATAGGAACATTTTCCCATTCCATAACTTATACCCGCTCAAATACCACCGTCACCTGTCCGCCGCAGATCATTCCAAGACTGTCCTGGCCGTCTGCTGTTAAGGCATAGTGTTTTACTTCTTTTTCCTGTACTTCTTTACAATGATTGATGACTTCGTACTCTACTTTGCCGCCACCAATGCTGCCTGTAATGTGTCCGGATGGTTCTACGAACATTTTGCTTCCTACTCCTCTTGGAGAAGAGCCGGATTTCTCTGCGATAGTGACCATGACACCATGACGACCTTCCAGAACTGCTGTCTCTACTTTTTCATCACAGTAGGCGGAATAATGCTGATTTTTTACCTTAATAATCTCTGCCATAATGCTCACTGCAATTTCCTCCGGAAGCTGTCCGCCAAGAGGGATTCCAATCGGTGCATGGACTTCATCCAACTGCTCTTTTGTATAGCCTTCTTTCAAAAGATTTTCCCTGGTGATCCGTACTTTGTTTTTGCTGCCGATCATGCCAAGATATTCATAGGGACGATGGAGAAGCCTGCGAAGGCAATCAGCATCACCAATGTGGCCTCTGGTAAGTATTACATAGTAGGCATTTTCATAAGGAGTAATATATTTGTCCAGTTCTTTGAAATCACCATAGACCAGCTGGTCTGCTTCCGGGAATCGCTCCTTTGTCACGAAATCTTCTCTGTCATCCATGATCGTTACATGAAAGCCAAGCATTTTTCCCAGATGGGCAGTTGGCTGTGATACGTGACCACCGCCAAAGATCACAAGCCTTGGATTCTTACGGTAATCTTCTACGAAAAGCCGGTGACCGTCTGCTTCTGTCACTTTTGTCTCTTTCGTCTCACTCAGAATATTCAGATAATTATCCCATATGGAAGCATCTTCCGTTTTCTCGGGGATCAGCTGTACACCTGATTTTTTTTCAGCAGCTTCACCACAGTTTTCTTCTCTAATAACCGTTTCTGGTTTCAAAATGCACTTCTTTCCCATATATGGTCCATCCAGAAAAATTCCAGTTTTTGCCCTGCCTTTTTCATCAAGAATCTGATAAATTTTATTATACATGATTTTTCACTCCATCCTGTCATATCAACTACCCATCCCTTCCTGCCATCATTACCAGGCATTCTTTAATCAATCCCTTTTATTGTTACTGTTCACCGGTAACGTTCCGCGAGGTGTTTTTTGTGAACAAAGTTCACAGAAAACCCGAGAATTGCGGCGCGAGATCATGCAAAGCATGATTTCGTGCTCAGAGTATTATACACGTCATACCTTCAGCATCAGTAATTCCTACATTCTTCACTTATTCTTCCAGCAAATCCCTGCACTCTTTCCTCAGCTCATTTTCTTTTTTGCTGTAAAGCAAAAGTTCACAATGTTTAAAATAAGAAGGACAGCCATACTGAGAGATGAAAATACTGCATCTGTCATCTCCTGTCAGGCCAGTCTCAAACAACAGCAATTCCTGCCCTTCCCCAAAGCATTCTTCCAGAAAAGAAAAGGCTTGTTCCAGCATCTTCTTCGTTTCCTCAAGTTTCTCGTTTCGTAATCTGCAAACATTGCCAAACCTTTCGCCGATTTGTTCTATTCCTTCTGCCACGTCAGAAATATGCAGCTCTTTCAACTGAAAAAAATACTCTTCCAGAATTCTGATCTGTTCCTCTTCCCTGGCAGCTTCTTCTGCTGTCAGAAGCTCTGAACAGATTTTCGCATCTAGTGCTTTTCTTCTGGAAGCAACAAACTGTTCCATAGCTTCTACGCTGTTCTTTTCCTGCAAAAAAATCTTCAGAAATTTAAGATTTTCGTATAGTTTTTCTGTCTTTTCATCTGTTTTCTGAAAGACTGAAATTCTTTCTGTCACAGCTTCAAGAAGCATTTCAGTTACAGTAAAGCGTTCTTCAAAAGATGCTTTTTTTCCCATATCGCAACAAGTCTTCAGCTGCCCGGAAGTTACATTTCCATCAAGAATTTCCTGTATCTGATAATCAGATTTATACTTCTCATACAGTCTGTAATAACCGGCAAAATCTCTTGCAATTTCCTCTTTTTGAAGGAATTCTCCAATCAGTTCCTCTCCAATTTCCACCTGCAGTTCCTCATAGCTTTTCAGGATTTCGGAAAGATCCTCCCAACCTCTGGCAGTCACAAAAAACTTGCCATCTACTGTATTTTCCACCATATAAAAATTCTCTTTTTTAAGGGAAAGATAGGACAAAATTGCGCCATGTATGCCCTTTTCCCCCGCATATTCCAGCCATACATCTGTATCTGCCTGTATGGAAATCTTTCTTACACGATCCAGCGTAACAATGTCAAATTCCCGGACTGATTTGTTGTATGCAGGCGGATTGCCAGCAGCTACAATAATCCATCCCTGCGGCACCTTATGGGTTCCAAAGGTCTTGTTCTGCAAAAACTGCAGCATAGCCGGGGCCAACGTCTCTGACACGCAATTGATCTCATCTATAAAAAGGATTCCCTCCTTTTTTCCCGTTTGTTCCATGTACTCATACACAGAAGCAATAATTTCACTCATGGTGTATTCTGTTATATCAATTTCCATACCGCCGTAATTCCTGGTCACAATTTTTGGAAGTCCCACTGCGCTCTGACGAGTATGATGCGTGATGGTGTAAGCCACCAAGCCCACCTTACATTCGGCTGCAACCTGCTCCATAACAGCAGTTTTTCCGATTCCCGGCGGACCGATCAGAAGGATTGGGCGCTGCCGTACCAAAGGATAGGTATAAACTCCATTCCCGTCCTTTTTCAGATAAGCAGCAAGGGTATGGATAATCTCATTTTTTGCGTCTTTGATATTCATATTTTTATCCTTTCGCCGATAACCAGTTTATAAGCCCAGTCCGGCACAAGTCTCATATTTTCCGTCTTTTTCACAAATACAAAAGCCGTTTCATAATCCGGTTTCTGTCTCGGATAAATCCCATCTCCGTCAGTAAAATAGATCAAAGCCTTCAAATTCCGCAATTCCCGCTTCTCCTGTTCCTTTCTGATCAGTTCAAAAACAGGCCTGAAATCGGTTCCACCCCGTCCCTGTATGGTTATCTTCTGCATATATTCTTTCCATTCTTCCTCTGAATGGATCACCTGGTACCACTGAATACAACAGTCACATTGGACAATATATACTTTCATTTTCTTAAAAAAATTCTCCCGGGTGCTGAGGATCTGGTAGGTCTCTCCAAGGAATCTCCGGACCAGCTCCTTGGAACAGGAACCAGAGGTATCAATGGCGATCACCAATTCCTCCAGACGATTCACTTCTTTGTATTCCAACGGCTCGATCAGCGGCAAATTTCCATACTGCTCCATTCCAAAATTATAAAAAATATAATCAAAGCTATCCTCGTCCAATTGGATTTCTTCCCTGGGAAAAGCAAATTTTCGGAGAAATTTCCGATAATCATATCGACTTTTGTACAGTTCCTCCAATTCCTCTTCTTTACTTCCAGGACTTGCTCCAATCCGATGCTTCTGCCTCTCCCTTCCAAGGGTGGTATATGTAAGAATCTTTTCCCATCTGCTCCGCTTTTGTTCCCTTTTCCATGGATTTACACTCCATAGGGAATGATCATCAAAGGAAAAAAGAGATTCCAGCTCTTCAATATTAAAAGGGAGTTTTTCCTGTTTCAGAAGCTGATAAAGTACCTGGGCAGAGCAATTTCTGCCTTTAAAAAATTCAAAAATCTGTTTTCTTTTTTGCAGTTCTTCTGACGAATATTGCCATAAATTTTCCGGAATATTCTTCCAGATCAGAAGCTCCACAGCTAGATCACAGGCCACATTCCATAATCTTTCTTCCATCTTTTTGTCAGAAAAAGGATGCTGATAAAGACAGTGAAACAACATGTGCAGGCAGCCTCTTTTCAGCCTTTCTGGCTTCTCTGCCCACGTATAGATCAGGAATACAGGGTCTGCTATTATCCTCTCGCCATCAGTTCCAATTCCATGGATCCAGGACTGCGAAGAGTTCTCATTTTCCATGCTGTTCGGAAACATTTTTGTCTCCACGACCGCCGAAAGGGCTGCTGATGCATAAGAAAAAAATGGAAATCTTGCACAGATTTCACTCCTGCAGGTATGCAGGATTTTCATTCCCATTTCCTGGTATTGCCTTTTTTTCTTTATGAAACTGCCTGTATTTTCAGACATTTTTCTTTCTTTATTATCCTGCATAGTTTCGCTTTCTTTCCTGCTAAAGGTCAAATTTTTTCTCTTTATATCCGTATTTCTGATCCTTTAACCTCATCAGCCACACCAGGCTCTCCAGCTTTCGCTCTCTTCTGGCAGTACAGATAAAATTCTCCAGTTCTTCTGCTCCAAACCAGCCAAAACTCTCCAAGAGCTCCATTTTCCCCACGTTCTCTTCCCAGATCAAAGCTTCCATAGCAGGACGGATTCTTCGCTTCAGATACTGGCCATAGGCAGTTTTTTTCTCTTCTTCGCACTCATTTGTTAAAAAAAATCCTTCCAATGCGCAGGCAAGCCGAATCCGCTCCTGTCCTGTTGTCTGGAATTTTTCATACCGCATATCACGCTCTTTTTCCATATATAATCCCAGCTTTCTTGCAGTTTCCCTGCTTCTTATTATAATCCATCCTACCTTTTCCCACAATCGTATTTTTCGCATTTGCCACATACGCTCTCTCCTGTTATAATAAAAATACCAAAGCGTGTTTTTGAAAAATCATTCCAGCAAGATGTGCGTCACAATTTGCGGTATATTTTGCAGAAAACCTTTTTCAAACAGGCGCTAAGAACAACAGGAGGTTTCATTAAAATGGAAAAAAAGAACTTGATCGTCGGACAGTCTGGCGGACCTACTGCAGTTATCAACAGCAGCCTTTATGGTGTAGTTTCTGAGGGCATAAAACAGGAAGAAATCGAACATGTTTATGGCATGATAAACGGTATTGAAGGATTTCTGAAGGGCACCATCCTTGACTTTGAAGAAGCACTTCCCGGGGAAAAGCTGAAATATCTTACCTACACCCCAGGCGCTTACCTGGGCTCCTGCCGCTATAAGCTTCCGGAATCTCTGGAAGATCCGGTATACCCAGAGCTTTTCCGCAAATTTGAGGAGATGAATATCGGCTGGTTTTTCTACATCGGAGGCAACGATTCCATGGATACTGTGAGCAAGCTTTCCCGCTACGCAGCCATGATTGGCAGTGACATCCGCATTATCGGAGAGCCTAAGACCATTGACAATGATCTTGTGCATACCGACCACACTCCTGGATTTGGCAGTGCTGCCAGATATGTGGCTTCCACAGTTCGTGAAATCACCCTGGATGCCAATGTTTATGAGAAAAAATCCGTGACCATCGTAGAGATCATGGGACGTCATGCCGGATGGCTTACAGCAGCCAGCGCCCTCGCCCGCAAATATACCGGCGATAACCCGCTTCTTATTTATCTTCCGGAAACAGCCTTCGATACAGAAGAATTTTTGAAAAAAACTGAAACCTGCTTCGAAAAAAACTGCAATGTTGTTGTATGCGTTTCCGAAGGCATTCATGATAATAAGGGAACTT
>ERZ894186.467-NODE-467-length-17033-cov-12.195370_pt1 | contig 17033 bp, 9 predicted proteins | sample MGYA00380280_ERZ894186 | MGnify/ENA primary metagenome ERZ894186 (study PRJEB32331, sample SAMN06328449) | human gut metagenome | biome: human gut microbiome; feature: stool | host: Homo sapiens | collected 2013-02-13 ... | reverse complement strand
ACCTCGGATGAAACGCAAAGTCACCGATGACTGCCACTCTTGTTCCGGCCGAAAGTGGAAGAATTTCATCCTCATTTTTCAAAAGGACAGCACTTCTCACTGCCGCTTTTTTTGCCAGTTTATGATGCGCCTGGTTCGTATGCTGCGTCCGGTCGGATCGGTGCGCCTGGTCTTCATGTTGCGTCCGGTCGGATCGATGCGACTGGTCTGCATGTTGCGCCCGGCCGGATTGATGCGACTGGTCTGCACGATCTGCCGGCATTTCCAATGCAGCCTTCCGCTTTCGCACAGAAACCTTCTGCATCAGATCTACCAGCGGATCCACACACTCATCCAGTTCTTTTTCTGTCAGATCTCCCGTCTCCAGTGCCTTTATCAGAGTCCGCGCCGAATCATAGCCTGGATTTGGCATTTCCAGATTGGAACCGGCTTTTACCCCTTTAACATGGTCGTTTGATCCGCCCCAGTCCGTAACTACAATTCCATCAAAGCCCCACTCGCCACGTAGAATCTCTTTCAGCAGATGTTCATTTTCATTTGCATAAATTCCATTGACCTCATTGTAGCTTGTCATGATTGCATCCGGTTTTCCCTCTTTTACCGCGATCTCAAATCCAGTCAGATAAATTTCCCGAAGTGTGCGCTCATCCGCCACCGCGTTCATTGCCATCCGCCGAAGCTCCTGGCTGTTCACTGCAAAGTGCTTTGGACATGCCGATGTGCTTTTTTTTTGAATTCCCCGGATATATGCAGCTGCCATTTTTCCTGACAAATAAGGATCCTCCGAAAAATATTCAAAATTGCGGCCGCAAAGCGGGCTTCTTTTGATATTGAGTCCCGGACCGAGCAGGATATCCACCCCCTGCTCCTGTGCCTCCTCACCAAGAGCCATTCCGATCAGTTCGGCAAGCGCTTCGTCCCAGCTGTTCGCCACCGTTGCCGCGGTTGGAAAACAGGTTGCCGGGACAGACGCATTCAGTCCGAGATGGTCAGCTGCTCCCGCCTGCTTCCGGACTCCGTGCGGCCCATCGGAGCAGCAAAGCGACGGAAGAGAAAGGCGCTCGATACCCATCGTATCAAATACCGTTTTCCCGCTGAGTATGGCTGTTTTCTCCTCCAGTGTCATCTGTTTCAGAATTTCCGGATGTTTCATTTTCTCACCGCCTTTTGTTCTGTACTCTCAAAATTTTCTGACACGTCAAGCGGATATTCGCAATCCGCTTTCGCTACTTGCTCATAACCGAATAACTGCTTCGCAGTTTATCAGGAGGAGCATGTACTCCTCCTGATACAAGCAAGTCCCCACCCACTGCTTATTGCTCTTCGCAATTGAAGCAGGGGACTTGCTTGATTCGGTTAAACAACGTGTACGATTTCTCATAAATACATTGTCATATTTGTTCTCAGACAACCTGTTTTCCACCGACCTGTTTTTCTGGAAAGAAGATTTTTTACGGTCTGTTTTCATCCTCCATCACAGATGCTTCCGTTTCAGCAGCACCAGCCGCCTTTTTCTTTGCCTTTTTTCTTGTCAGAACCTGCCACAGGATCAGCAGTACTTCCAGAACACCAATTCCAGCTCCGGCACTTACATTGATCGTGCGGAACAGATTTCCCATGTGATCCTCTGTTGCAAGAGGCGTTCCTTCGGAATAATATCCACTGTTTACGATCGTATACAAAATATTTTTACTTGCATTTCTCATCGCCTTTGCAAGCGTCGCACTTTTTACATCCAGCTCATTTGTCTCATAGCTTCCATAGCCAAGCATCAGATCCGTGCCATTTCGCATTGCATTATCTGAAATCATAAATCCATAGGAACCGTCATAATCTGATTCCACCAACCCCTGGAATCCCCACTCGCCACGCAGCACTTCATTTAACAGATTGCTGTTTGCGTAGCATGGCTTCGTGCCGATCCAGTTGTAGGCAGCCATCACAGCCAGGCTCTTTCCGGTGTAATTTTTGACTGTCTTTTCGAACGGCTTCAGATAAAGCTCACGGATTGCCTGTTCTGATGCATATGTCAGCAAAATACCACACCGGTTCGTCTCCTGATCATTCAGTACAAAGTGCTTGATATAGGAATAAACGCCCCACTGTGCTGCACCAAGCTGCTCATTCGAAGCCATATACGCAGACAGAATTCCATCTTCTGAAAAATATTCGAAGTTTCTTCCTGCAAATGCAGAACGGTGAAGATTCATTGCCGGACCATACCAGCCATAGTTCTCTGCAGCCGCAAACTCCGATCCCATCGATGTGCCGATCTCCAACGCCAGATCCTTGCTCCAGGTCTGTGCCATCAGCACCTCTGACGGAAACGTTGTTCCGTAAGAGCCTGTGACAAAATTATTGAGGCCTGCCGGTCCGTCGCAGTCAGAGGTTGCACGCTTTTCAATCGATTTGATCTCGGCCGTCTGCCATCCTCCGACATTTACCAGCGTTGTCATATCCTTGAAGCTCAGTTCATCCAGAAGTGCATCCCATTGTTCATCCTCATAAGAAGCACCTGCAAGATCCGCGAGTACAACGCCGTTCTTTTCTCCCATTGTTGGCATCTCGTCATCGCTGTCATATTGGCTTCCATCATAATATCCCGCTGCGCTCGCCTGAACTGCCAGCTGAGTATCTTCATCCATTTCGTAAGCATCCGCCGCCGGTGCCTTTACTGCATCCTCATAATTGGCAAAGCCATCTGCGCGTGACAGCTGCACGAAATCCCCTCTGGAATATTCTTCAAACTGATTTACTGCTACCTGCTGATCACTCTCACGCCCTTCTTTGCTGTAATCCACATCCTCTTTTACCGTGAATGTTTCTTCCGCGATCACCGTATGAGAATCAGAACGAACAGAAACCACATAATCTCCTGCCTCCAGAATATATCCACCATTTTCGATCTTTTTGCCTTCTGAATCATAAGAGGCAAACTCTTCTTTCGGAATGGAAAACGAAACCGTCTGTGTAGCCCCCGGCTCCAGCAGCTCTGTCTTTTCAAAATCAATCAGGTTCGCAGAAGCCTTTTCAATTCCACCGTTTGTATAAGGCGGTGTATAGTAGATCTCAACGACATCCTTACCGGCCACATTTCCCGTATTTTTTACCTTTACATCAAATGTAACCTCATCATCTGCCGCCTTGAACCCGCTGATCGAACGCTCAAATGTCGTATAGCTCAGTCCATAGCCAAACGGATACTGCACCATCTCATCATAGTCGATCAGTCCTTCCTCTGCCGCCGTCTCATAGAATTTATATCCCACATAAATGCCTTCATTGTAATTGACAAATGCGGCCGAGCCTTCGTATGTACTGTCTGCCTTTGCGATCGTTTTCTTCATATCATCCACATTCGTAAACGAATGATCTCCGATATTGTTGATATACGGCGTCGCAAAAAGATCCTTCACATACGTATCTGCCGTCTTTCCGGACGGGTTCACTTCTCCGCTTATAATCTTTCCAAGGCCTGCAAAGCCTGCTACTCCAGGCGCCGGTGCAAGCAGGACCGATTTGATCTGCTCATATTCATCCACCCATCCAAGTTCCATTGTATTTGTTGCATTGATTACGACAATTACGTTGCTGAAATTCGCACACACAAGATCGACCAGCTTTTCCTCTGTCGCAGAAAGCTCCAGATAAGACTCGCCTTCCTCAAAATCATCGTAATCTCCATTGTTTTCGTACGTCATATTAAAGTACGTATAATTGTCCGGCTGTACAGAAACTGTTTTGGCCGTATTATACGTGCCATGGATTACTGCGTTCATATCGGTCGGAAGATCGTAGTCCTCACCGCCAGGACGTCCGAATACCAGAAGCGCAGTATCTGAAAATTCTTTTGCTTCTTCCATCAGCTCATCCGTGTAATAATCCATCGTCGGCTCCGGAAGCGTAAGATCCATGCTGTTCATGTCGATCGCCGGGCGCTCATCCCGATAATCGCGATACAACTTCGTCAAAGTTTCATTTACTTCATAACCGGCATTTTCCAGCGAACCAAGCAGATCAGTTGCCGCTGCGGCACTGGACGCCGAAGATCCGGTGCCGCCAAGAAGCGGATGAATCGAATCCCATCCAAATACATTTAATCTTTTTACATCCTCCTGCAGCGGAAGCAGATCGTCGTTCTTTGCCAGTACGATCCCTTCCTCACCGATCTTTTCAATCGTCGCCAGACTCTGCGCTACCACATCATCCGCCAGCTCGACCTTAGATGCATTTAAAAAACCGGAAATATTATTGTACAGTGGTCCGTAACAGATCTGATTTACGATTATGACTACTGCCACAAGAAAAACCAGCACTGACTGGATTCTTGCAAACGCTTTCCATCCCTTCTTTATTTTGATTGCTCCGATCATCACGACCACAACCAGCGCCAGCAGCACCAGCAGTGCAGTCAGATATCCGCTCACCGCATTCAGATAATACAAAAGATCGGCCTCACTCACGCCCATTGGAATCACAACAGGTTTCAGGAGGTTTGCCAGAATAGTAATCATGAATTTTTCTCCTTCATTCCCCCGGTAGACGGGTACAGTAAGGGCGAGGACAGATCGCCCCCGCCCTGTTACTTTTCTTTTTTCTATTTCACAGTCAGTAACACGTTACCCGATTATTATTCCTGTGTCAGCGGATTATTCTCCGGTACTGTCAGTGGTTCTACATCATACTTTTCTGTACGCTCATCTGAAATTACACCAGACCAGTTCAGACCATATGCAAAATCATAAGTATTGCCAGCTGCATCCACATAGCACTCCATGTCACGAGGAACATCTTCATACTGTGATTCTACTGTTTCCATATTTGCCGGCATCTGCATTGGAAGAAGTCCACTCGGCTCATAATTTCCACTTGCAACCTCGAGGAACTTATCATTCTGAATACTGAAGCCAATTAAGATTGCATCTACCTTATCTTCAAATTCAGAGAAAATCATCGATTTATTTGCATTCACTGCTACAATAATCTTTGCATCTTCCGGCATGTTTTCTGCGGTATAAAGAATTCCATCCAGATCAGAAACATTGCTGATTTCTGCTTTTTGTCCATAATAAGACCTATTTTCCTTTACACTCTGTGTCTGTTTTACATACGGATTGTTGACTTCTACTGTCTCGCTATCACCTGCGATAGATTCAGCACGTACACCTTCTGAATCCGCTACATATTCACCATACTGCAGAGAAATCGGCAAATAAGTATCGGTATCTGCGTCATAACCGCCTGTTACATTCTGCGGATTATTCACAACGACCAGCGCAACTGTGCACTCTGCTAATTCATCTGCAGTCGCACGGATAATATCGTTTTCTGTATAAGTAGCTTTTCCGTCTTCGCCTGCTTCACCTGTCGGCTCACCAACGGTATCCGTTACTACATTGTAGTACTCGTTTGCTGTTTTCAGATCAACCGGAAGTTTCCACTCGCCATCTGCAAACTGCATCGGAATATAAGCTGTTGCTTTTTCTCCCTCTGATGCTTTGATTGCTTCATTTTCATTCTTAAGCATAACAATTGACTTCAATGTTGCTTCCTCGCCTAATGCAACAGCAGCTTCACTCTTTACAGTCTCTGCTGTTTTAGCTGTATCAACATACGGATTATCAAATAAGCCAATTTCAAACAGCGGTTTGTTAATTCTGCGCACGGATTCTCTGATCTGTGCTAATGCAGCTTCTTCTCCGATATCATCAACAAGTAACTGATAAGCTTCTTTCATTGCTGAAATGTCAGACTCTGCACCGATCTGATCTACACCGGCTTTTAATGCTTTGTAGATACGTTCCGGCTTGGATAAATCCGCTGTACCATAGCTGGTAGGCATCATTTCGTCCTGATTCTTTGTAACGCCCCAGTCGCTGACGATTGCTCCATCATATCCGACACTTCTAAGTAAGTTTAATTTAAATTCACTGAATGCACTGCCCACTAACTCTCCAAGTGAACCGTCCTCTGTGTATGCGATTGAATAAGATGGCATGATTGCCGCAACCTGTTCAGTAATACTGCTTAAATTTAATGCTCCGTCTAAGAAGTTAATCAAATGTGCTGCAAAATTATTTCCCGGATATACGTTATATTTTCCGTAATCATTATGAGCTTCTCTTCCACTCTCTGCTGCTCCATCGCCCGGGAAATGTTTTGCCATCGCTACCATGCTCTCCTCACCCCAGCCAAGATCCGTACCATCCTCAGCATAGGTTGACTGATATCCACTAATTAAAGCATTTGCAAGATCTCTTGAAAGTGCCGGATCTTCTCCGATTGATCCTGCAATTCGACTCCAACGCGGCTCTGTTAACAAGTCAATCTGCGGTCCGAGAAGTGTCGAAATACCGATGGAACGATATTCTTTTGAATACTCTTCTCCAAGTCGTTTTGCTAAATCTGTATCAAATGTTGCTGCCATTGCAAGGTTTGACGGGAAAACATTAAATTCTGCTGAGCTTTCTCCCTGTCTTTCATTTGTACTCGCATTTACAGGAATTGCAAATCCCACTTTTTCTACATATGCCTGAACCATGTTGTTCCATTTTGCCTGATCTTCTGCGGAACAGCTTTCAAATACAAGCATTGAACGCTTTCCGTCATCCAAAAATTCCTTTGACGGATCAGTATCCATATCTGTGCTTACTGCACCGAGTGTCTCATGTACCATAGTCGGCAATATATCGTCTGCTGTCATCTTTGATGCCAGATCTGCTGCTCTCGTATTTGCATCCTCGCGCCAGTCCTCATACATATCCAACTCACCGTCTTTATCCATATCCTTGAATGCATATCCGTCCTGTTCAATGATTGTTACTCCTGAATCAGCGGAATATCCAAGCGTCTTTCCTCCATCATTCGTTACCTTCATCCATCCATCTGCTGTCTGCTCTTCCGACCATTTTGTCTCCGATGCAAACGACGGAACTGCTGCTGCTCCTGCAAGCATCGCCGCTGACATGGAAACTGCTACCGATTTCTTCACAAGGTGTTTTCTTGCCTTTTTCATTTCTTCTTCTCCTTTCACTGTTCAGCCTTTCTCACTGGCCTTCTCTGTTGATGGGTCTACTATACCACAATCCTTTCTTCTGTGCCTTTTTCTTCATAAACTGCTTGTTTTTTGCATGAACTGTAATCAACATTGTGTTTTTTAACATTTTTTTCATCCTGCTTTTATGCAATATTACCAGTTTTCAATCGAATATTCGCAATCCGCTTTCGCTCCTTGTTCATAACCTACATCATAAGTGAATACTCACTTATGATACAAACAAGTCCCCACTCGCTGCTTATTGCTCTTTGCAATTGAAGCAGTGGATTTGTTTATTTTTATTAAAACAAATAGTTGCATTTATAAATACTTTATGTTATATATAGCATATGCATTATATATAGTAAGTGTCTTTGCATTACAATTAGTTTTATAATATTAAAAACGGGTATGGTAAAATCATAAAAAATATGGTATGGTAAAACCAGTCCCCAACCGAAAGGACAGATGGGATGGAAAACGAACTGGCGAAAAACCTTCGCATTGCAGACGCCAAAATACAGTACGATACGCAATGTAAAAAAGTATTAAGTGATAAACAGATTCTTGCGCATATCTTAAAACGTATCGCATATGAATTTCAAAATTATAGCATAGAAGAAATCCAGAACTGTATAGAAGGCGAACCAGAGATTTCAGCAGTACCGGTAAACCCAGGTGAAACTAATACAGCACGTATTCATGGATTGAACACCGAAGATGCTGTAAATGCTGAGGGCGTTATTTATTACGACATCCGCTTTTATGTACAAATGCAAAACAAAAATGAATGCATTCGCATTTTCATCAATCTTGAGGCGCAAAATAAATTTCGGCCCGGATATGAAATTGTAACTCGCGGTATTTTTTATTGCTCGCGCATGATATCCGCTCAACTTGGCACAGAGTTTCACATTCCTGATTATGACAGAATTAAAAAAGTATACAGTATCTGGATCTGTATGGATGTTCCGAACTATATTGGAAATGCAATTTCAAAATATTCGATTCAGAAAAATGATCTTATTCCAGGAATTCCAGACAAACCTGCTGCTTACGATAAAATAAATATTATTCTGATTACGTTAAACGAAAAACGTTCCACAGATGATATATTTTTGTCCATGATGAATGCATTGCTTTCTTCTACAAAAAACTACACTGAAAAAAAGAAAGAATTATCAGAAAAATATCATCTTTCCATGGAAAATCATTTGGAAAAGGAGTTGAATTTTATGTGCAATTTAAGCGATTATGTTGAACAACAGGGTATCGAAAAAGGCATTGCACAGGGCATGGAAAAGGGCATTGCACAGGGCTTCCAGTCTATGGTTTTGCGAAAACATGCTCTTGGTCAGGCTCCGGAAAAAATAGCAGAAGACCTGCTTGTGGATCTGGATACAGTAAATCAAATTATCGAAAACGAAAACATTAAAAGGCCATGACGCTCAGTCATGACCTTTCACTTTTCTGTCAGGCGGATATTCACAAACCAATCTTTGTTAAGATTTGTAACTGTTCAGAGCCAGGCAAAATTTCATAAAACAGGCGGAAAATGCTTGCATTTTTAAGCCTGTTTTTGAAATTTTATTTGGCGGATACGCCACACCGACGAAATGCGTAGCATTTTGGAGGTTGGCTCTGAACAGTTACATTGATTTTTATAAAATCCGGGATCGTGAAGTGTCTGAAATGACATAGACTGTTCCTGATGGATATTGTTGTTTTTCTACTATATCATACCATTTTGTAATTGAAAAGAAAAAGTTTTTCTGCCGTTTTCAGGCCAGCATGCCGCCAAGCATGCCACCGGCTGCGCACAGAAGGCATGCAAGTCCTCCGCTGGCCAGATCTGACTGAATCTCCCGTTCTCCCATCCCTGAAATCAGAAACAGAATGGCAAAATACAGAACTCCCACCAGCAGTCCCTGCAGGAACTTCCGCTGTCCTGCCCGCCGTCCTGCGTACCAGCCGCCTGCAAAACATGAAAGAACATAGACCGCAAGGATCAGAAGCTCCGTCGTCCCCGCATCCGGCTGCAGCTTCAGCATCACAAATGCAATTCCAAACAGGGCAAGTACTGTAATGGCATACGCCACAATGAGCGCCACAGCAAACCTCCCGATTCCTTTTCCGCCTTTTCGGAGCTGTCCGATCCCGCTTTCCACACCAGTCCTCATATTTTTTCACCTTCCTGCATCCGGAGTATCTGTGAAAAACCATCCCGCAAATCCTCTTCTGCGGCGAATGATTTTTGACTATGCCCCATCTTCCATATCTGCTTCATTTCTATGCTCTTTTCTCTGGAAATAGAAGCTGCCGGCGAGAATCATCCTCCAAAATACGTTCCATTTCGTCGCTATGGCATATCCGGCAAATAAAATTTCATTTATTTTTCATTGCTTTTTATCGTAAATTATTGTATGATTCACCGTAACAGCCAGAAACACACATACATATTATAAACGATAAAGGAGATGATCTTTTGGCTTCTGATGACGCCATACAACTATTGGCGCTGTTAATTCTTGTATTTCTTTCCGCATTCTTCTCGTCTGCTGAGACCTCGCTGACCACAGTCAACACGATCAAACTGCAGGCACTCGCAGAGGAAGGCAGCAGGCGTGCCGCAACCGCGCTGAAAATCAAGGAAAATCCATCCAAACTTTTAAGCGCGATCCTGATCGGCAACAACCTGGTCAACAACATGACCGCTTCTCTTGCCACCGCTTTTGCGATCAAATTTTTCGGCAATGGAAGTGTCGGTATCGTGACCGCGATCCTTACCGTCGTTGTCCTGATCTTCGGTGAAATCACACCGAAAACGCTGGCCGCCGCAAACTCTGAAAAAATGGCACTCGCCTACGCTTCCATCATCATGGTTCTGATGAAAATTATGACACCTGTCATTTTTGTCATCAATACCGTCTGTCGGTTCTTTCTCCATCTGCTGCATGTGAGCACGGACAGTTCGATGAACCCGATGACAGAGATGGAGCTGCGCACGATCGTCGATGTCAGCCATAAGGACGGTGTCATCGAAAAAGAAGAACGTGAAATGATCTACAACGTTGTGGATTTTGGCGATTCACAGGCCAAAGACGTCATGGTTCCACGTGCGGATATGGTCACGATCAGCGAAACCTCCACCTATCAGGAGGTTCTGGAAGTTTTCCGCGCAGAGAAATATACGCGCCTTCCCGTCTACCGGGACGACCGCGACAACATCACCGGAATTTTAAATATCAAGGATTTCTTTTTCTGTGACAACAATGAAAATTTCCGCGTGACAGATATCATGTACGAACCGTACTTTACTTACGAATACAAAAAGACCTCAGAGCTGCTTCTGGAAATGCAGAAAAATTCTGTCAGTATCTCGATCGTTCTCGACGAATACGGCGCGTCAGTCGGCATGATCTCCCTGGAGGACCTTCTGGAAGAGATCGTCGGTGACATCCGCGATGAATACGACGAGGACGAGGAAGAATGGATCAAAAAGCTCTCTGACCGGGAATACCTGATCGAAGGCTCTGTCAAGCTCGACGACATCAACGATGCGCTTGGCCTGAAGCTTTCCTCAGAGGAATATGACTCCATCGGCGGGCTGATCATTGAAATGCTCGATCACCTGCCAACCGAATCAGAATCCGTCACAACAAAGGACGGCATTGTCCTGACGGTCGAGAAGATGGAGAAAAACCGAATTGAACATGTGCGGCTGATACTGCCACCAGCGGACGCGGACAGAAGCACTGAGCAAAACGATGCAGACGAACAGGAAAACAGACCTGCGAACTGAGCCTGAAACAAACTGCATGAAAGCATCAGGATTAACTGCAACACCATAAAAAAGCGACTGTACCCGGGATCTTTCCCCTGTACAGTCGCTTTCTTATTTCGTGAAACGTATCTATAGCAATCCGGTCACACCGCAATCAGCTTTCTGCTTCCTTTTTCTTTTATTTTACCGGCATTCTGTCTTATGCCCCGATCAGCCTCGTCGCCCATACCGCGTTTCCGCTGATACCTGAAGTGATGATGCCGTACTGGCGTCCGGCCGCATGTACGACCTGGCCTCCGCCGATGTACATGCTTACATGGTATACGTATCCATTCCGTGCATAAAAGATCAGGTCACCCGGCTGTGCCGAGGACACCGGAATCTGCATACCGTATACCGACTGTGCATCTGCCACACGCGGCAGGGAATAACCAAAGTTCGCGTAGACGCTCATGACGAATCCGGAACAGTCACAGCCGTTTGTCAGGCTTGTGCCGCCCCATACGTACGGATTTCCGACAAACTGCAGGGCAAAATTGACGATCGCCTCGCGTGTCTTTGCCTCCTGCGATGCTTTCTGCACCGAGGTAAGCGTATAATAGCAGGACTTATTGTCTTCCGGCTCAATCTTAAGATCCGCCTTCGACAGATTATTTTCACCAGCGGCTTCCACCTTCTGCGCTGCTGCGCTGCCGATCACCAGATCACTCTTCTTTACAAATCCTCTCACATCACCGGACTCTACAAAGATCCAGTCTTTCTCTTTGTCAGCCAGCAGATAACACAGTCCGTCCTTTTTCAGCGTACCGGTCACACGTGCACTGTCTTTGCGCTGCTCGTAAATGTTCAGCGGCTGCGCGGCCAGTGCGTAATCTTTGTCTGCCAAAACTTCCTGCACCGTCGTATGGGTGTATGTATAGGCGCTGTTTTCCGTGCGTGCCACAGTAAGCCTTGCCTCCGGAAGTTCATCCAGGCCTTTTACCTTTACAATCCGATCCGCAGCCTCTCCGGTTGTCACATCGTCTGCTTTTACAAAGCCCCTGACATTTCCTGACTCCACATAATACCAGCCGTCCGCGCCATCTTCCAGGATATAGCACAGGCCATAATATTCCAGTACTCCGACCTCACGCGCGGTCTCTGCTTTTTCTTCATAGACGGATGCACCGTTTTTATTCGAAATAAGTGCATAATCTTTGTCCACCTGGGTAAAACGGAATTCCAGCACAATATCCGGCGGAATCACGATCTGCTGATGTGCGATCAGCTCTTCATTAGTACCAAATTCCGATGTCTCGGATTCCATCTCTGACTCCGTCTCCGGGTCTGTCTCGGTTTCCGTCTCGGTTTCGGTCTCCGTCGGCTCCTGCGTCTGCGGCTCCGTCTCTGTCGGCTCCTCTGTCTGTGGTTCCGTCACTGGCTGTGTCTCTGTCTGCGGCGGCTCCGTCTCCGGCTGTGTCTCCGTCTGCGGCGGCTCTGTTGCCGGCTGTGTCTCCGTCTGCGGCGGCTCCGTCTCCGGCTGTGTCTCCGTCTGCGGCGGCTCTGTCTGTGGTGGCTCTGTCTGCGGAGGTTCCGTCTGTGGCGGTTCCGTCTGTGGCGGCTGTGTTTCCGGGGCCTGTGTCTGCGGTGGCTCTGTCTCCTGTGCCTGCGTCTGCGGCGGCTCTGTTACTACCTGCGTTTCTGCCGGTGCTTCTGCTGTGACAGCCGGCTCTTCCGCCTGCACATCAGCCTCATCCGGCATTGTTTCCTCCGCAGGCGATGCGGCCTTTCCAATGCTTCCGTTTGCTCCGTCTGCTGAAACAGACGCTCCCGCAAGAACAGCGCACAAACCAATTACAAGTAATTTCTTTTTATACATTCTGATTCCCATCTCCCCTGTCACTATTCGAATCAGTTTCTGAGTGCTCCTCTGACTCCCCATTTTAACACACCTGTTCGTCTCGTGCAACCCCGCTCTTTTGCCTGCAGCAAATAAAAAAACTGGCAGATTTTTATTCTTCTGCCAGGCAAAAAACAGCTGCCGCCATTTTATTTCGTCCACGTATCTCTTGCAAACAGGATCAGCAGCGGAAACAGCTCCAGTCTTCCCGCAAGCATGTCGATGATCAGAACGACCTTCGAAAAATCGGAGAACATCCCGAAGTTCTGCGTCGGGCCAACCATTGCAAGACCCGGTCCGATGTTGTTCATCGTTGCCGCCACTGCCGTGAAATTCGTCGTAAAATCAAAATTATCGATTGAGATCAGCAGCACCGATACTGCAAAAAACATTACATAAGAGACAATAAAAACATTCACTGAGCGCAGTACACTATGCTCAATCATCCGCCCGTCCATTTTCAGCTTCTTGACATTGTGCGGATGTGCGATCACATCAAGCTCTTTCTGTATGGATTTAAACAGGATCACGATACGGGATACCTTGATTCCGCCGCCCGTGCTGCCGGCGCATGCTCCGATAAACATCAGCAGCACCAGGATCGTCCTGGAAAAAGACGGCCACAGATCAAAATCCGTCGTGGCAAATCCGGTCGTTGTGATGATCGTTCCCACCTGGAACGCCGCATGACGCAAAGATTCCCATATATTTGAAAATAACGGCGCGATATTAATTGTAATCAACGCAATTGAAATAAGGATGATCGAGAAATAGACCCGCACTTCGGTTGAGGAGGCTGCGGACTTCCATTTTTTCTTCAGCAGCAGATAATACAGATTAAAATTCACGCCGAACAGGATCATAAAGACCGTCACGACCCACTGGATATACGGCGAATAACTGCCCATACTGTCATTTTTGATCCCGAAACCGCCGGTACCGGCCGTTCCGAACATCGTTACCATTGCATCAAATACCGGCATTTTTCCTGCCAACAGAAATACAAGCTGCAGAATACTGAGTCCCACATACATGCCATACAAAATAACTGCCGTACGCTTTACCCGCGGCACCAGCTTTCCGACCGACGGACCCGGGCTCTCTGCCTTCATCATATACATGTTCGTGCCGCCTGCAAGTGGAAGCACTGCCATGACAAAAACAAGCACACCCATACCGCCGATCCAGTGCGTAAAGCTCCGCCAGAACAGCAGGCAGTGCGCCATGGACTCGACCTCCGGCAGAATACTGGAACCGGTCGTCGTAAATCCGGAAACAGTCTCAAAAATCGCATCTATGTAGGATGGGATCGCGCCTGCAATCACAAACGGAAGTGCGCCGACCGCACTCATAATAATCCAGCACAGCGCTACTGTGACAAATCCTTCTCTTGCATACATAGACATGCTCTTCGGCTTTTTCCGGATAATCAGAAGTCCTGCAAGCAGGCTTGCTGCCGCAACTGCGGCCAATGCCAGCCCTTCACGCTCGTGATACACAAACGCGGTGATACACGACGGCAGCATGAATGCCGCCTCAAAATTCAGCACCCAGCCGATCACATAAAATATTATTCCGTAATTCATCGACCTGCACCTACTTTACTAAAATATCGTCAAGGCTGTTCAGGCCAGCAAACTGCGTGATAATAATGACTGCATCACCCTTTTTCATCATGTCCATACCACGTGGGATGATGACTTTCCCTTTGCGGTTGATGCTCGCAACCAGTACACCCTTACGGATTTTCAGCTCCTGCAGCGGGGTATCCGTCGCCCTTGACTTTTCCCGGATGATAAACTCCAGAGCCTCCGCCTTATTATTGATGATCCGATGCAGTGATTCCACATTGCTGTCCAGAGAATTTTTCATTGATCGCACATAACGGATAATATGTTCTGACGTGATATTTTTCGGATGGATCACAGTGTCCAGATCCAGCTCCTGAATGACCTCGTCAAACGTGATACGATTGATCTTCGTAATGACCTTCGCATCGCCCACCTTCTTTGCATACAGAGAAAGCAGGACATTCTCCTCATCAATATTGGTCAGTGCCGCAAAGCTTTCAAAGCGCTCCAGACCTTCCTCTTTGAGCAGATCACGGTCCGTGCCATCCCCGCAGACGACAGTCGCCTTCGGAATGCTGTCGCAGAGCTTCTCACAGCGCTGCATGTCCTTTTCCACGATTTTAACACGGATGCCGGTAGCGATCAGCATTTTTGCGAGGTAAAATGCAATCGCGCCTCCACCGACGATCATGATATTCTTTACCTGATTGGAGACGATACCAGCCTGCCTGAAAAATTCGTTTGCCTCCGAGGAAGTACCGACGATCGAGATGCGGTCACGCGGCTGCAGCACTGTATTTCCATCCGGAATGATCAGCGTATCTCCCCGCTCAATCGCACAGATCAGGATATTTCCTCTGGTGCGGGAGGAAAGATCGGAAAGCTTCATATTATTTAAAATTGACTTCTCCGGCACACGGAATTTCAGCAGTTCCACACGGCTGCGTACAAAGGAATCCACCTCGATCGCAGACGGAAATTTCAGCACACGGGCGATCTCTTCCGCTGCAGCAAACTCCGGATTAATCACCATCGCAAGGCCAAGTTCTTCTTTGATAAAACCAAGCTCCTTATTGTATTCCGGGTTGCGCACTCGCGCGATCGTATGACAGTTACCTGCTTTTTTCGCAATCAGGCAGCAAAGCAGATTCAGCTCGTCCGAGCCGGTCACTGCAATCAGCAGATCAGCTGCTTCGATCCCGGCATCGATCTGGGTAGAATACGTCGATCCGTTTCCGACCACGCCCATCAGGTCATACTGGTTTGCAAAATCCTGCACTACAGACTCCCTGTTGTCTATGACGGTAATGTCATTATCCTCTTCACTTAGTTCGGCCGCAAGTGTCTGTCCGACTTTACCAAGGCCTACAATAATAATCTTCATACTCTCTTCCTCTGTTATATTTTCTTTCCCTTTCATACACCTGTTCCAAAAGACAGCTGTGTACAAAACCATAAAAGCCACAAATGGTATACAGCGCACAGCGCCATATACCATCTTGTATTATATATAAGTCTCTGAAGTTTTTCAAGCCTGATTCCATCCGTCTATCTCCGGCAGCGGCGCCCCGTTATCCAGAAGACTGCAGAATTTTGTCTCCGGCACCGGCTTTGAATAATAATATCCCTGAATATAATCACAGCCGTTTTCCCGCAAAAATGCGGTCTGTGCCTGCGTCTCCGCACCTTCCGCAATCAGCGAAACTCCCATTTCATGCGCCATATCGATCAGGAAGCGAAGGATGCTGCGCGTTTTTGTGTTTGTCTCGATCTTACGCACAAAGCTCATATCGATCTTGAGGATATCAAAATTATAATCCCGCAGCATACCGAACGAAGAATAACCGCTTCCAAAATCATCCAGCAAAATTTTAGCGCCCTCTTTACGGATTGCATTCAGCACTCCCAGCCGGTTCTCTTCCAGTGCCGCATAGGAAGTCTCCGTCACCTCAAAGCGGATCATGCCGCGCGGAATCTCACCTGTCTGAAGCTGCTCAATGATCCCGTTTATCATCGTCTCATCGTAAAAATCCATCCAGGAGAGGTTGATTGAGACCGGAACCGTCTTTTTTCCGCGCAAAAGGCGTGCGCGGATCAGCTCTTTCACCTGCTCCACCACGTAAAAGCTCAGCTCTGAGATCTGGCCGCTTTCTTCCAGCGCAGGAATAAAGATTCCCGGTGAGATCATCCCTTTTTCCGGGTGATTCCAGCGGATCAGTGCTTCTGCTGATGCGATCATTCCGGTCTTTGCATCAACCACTGGCTGATAGTAAATCTCAAACTGCTTTTTCTGGATTCCCTCATACAGCTCTCCTGCCAGCTCCGCGCTGTCGAGATACGCATTGCTCATGGACTCATCATATACACGATACGGCTGGATGTATTCATCTTTAATATATTTTTTTGCCAGCTTCGCCGCTGCCTTTGCCGAATAAACGCCTTCAACAACCATCTGAACTTCATCCATTGCTTCCTGCATTGACCTTCCCTGTCCGATAAGATATCCTGCTTTCCGGTTTCTGCTGTGGACGCTGGCGCACGTAACGATCAAATCTCCTATTCCCGTCAAACCTGTGAACGTCTCGATCTTCCCGCCCATCTTCACGCCCAGTCTGGCAATTTCCGCAATTCCGCGGGTAATAAGCGCTGCCTTTGTATTATCTCCGTAACCAAGGCCATCTGCGATTCCCGCTGCAAGAGCAATGACATTTTTCAAAGAACCGCCAAGCTCAATTCCTAAAATATCCGGACTTGTATATACAC
>ERZ894186.458-NODE-458-length-17417-cov-9.060535_pt1 | contig 17417 bp, 28 predicted proteins | sample MGYA00380280_ERZ894186 | MGnify/ENA primary metagenome ERZ894186 (study PRJEB32331, sample SAMN06328449) | human gut metagenome | biome: human gut microbiome; feature: stool | host: Homo sapiens | collected 2013-02-13 ... | reverse complement strand
CTCATTGATGTTTTTACATCCAATACTAAATCTTCATCTTGTATTCTACTATTTGCTTTTTCGAACGCTTCCTTAAATTCTATAGAAGTCATTTCGTTTTTAGCACTTTTAATAGTAGTAAGAATTTGAGTACAAGTGTTTTCATCTGGTTTATTGTCTCCGCTAATGTAGTTATATAGAGATTTAAAGAAGGGATCGGCATTACCAAGTCTTAAACATCTAGATTCTAGATCTTCCCATCTTTCAATATCCCATAGGTTTTCCATTATTTTATTCCAAGACACATCAAAGGATTCAGTCATATTGAGTCCAAAGATAGGATCCACCACAGGCACTAGTTCCTTATTCTTATCATATTCCATCTTAGGAATAGAGTAAAAGAATAGTTTAGCGTTGAAAGACATATTGAGTTTCTTTGAAAATTCAAAAGCAACTCTATCATATCTTTCGTCATTATTCTTACCATCTACGTCTCCATTCTTATCTACTTCTACTTCTTCAGCTTTGATATTCAAAGTAGACAATTGCTCTGCCATTTCTTTTCTGAAAATATCCCAGTTATCAAGTACTTCTTCAATAAGTTGCTCATTCTCTTCAGGAGTAAGACCAGCCATCATATTTCCTTCGATAATAGAAGGAATATAATCTAGATTCTCTGTTAACTTAGATATATCAGATGCTTGTCTAACATTAAACACAGATAACAACGTACTGGTAAGTGAGTCTAATACATTATAAAATACATCTGGATTAATGATAGAAGGCATATTCTTCAATCTGTCTTGAGGTACTCCCGGTATAGAGAAGAATGTACCATTATCTGTAAATGCTTTGTGGAATTCCTCCATAGATACAGAGTTAAGTTCATATTGAGAATATCTTCCTTTGTTTATACCTTTATATATGGTAGTGTAGAGACTATCGGATATATTGAACATAGACTTAACAAAGTCTTTTATGGCTCTAAATAGCTTAATAGTCTAATAACCAATATTATACCACTTGGCATTCTGAACAATAGCCCAGCTACGGAAGTCTTCCGCCATAGCTTCCTCTACTTCATTTATAGAAGCATTCTTATATTCAGGATGATGTTTTACATAATCATCATATACGATCTATCTTTCTCTAGGAGAATGTACAAGTAGGTTTATATAATGCCAAGCTTCATGATACTGAATACCTTTTCCAGCACCTTGTCCAAGGATAATATTACCTATTCCGTTAGTAGCTAATCTAGTAACACCATATACTCTAGGACCATTGGAAGCGGCTCTCATTATTCCATTGAATATCATTACTTGGTCTACAGATAAACCTAGTTTATCCATCAACCAAGATTTAGCTTCACGTAAGTCTTGAGATATTCTATTTACTTCATTTTCCTCAGTAGAATACATACCAGTAACATAGAAAGTAGGTTCTAATCCAACTTCTTTGAATACCTTCTCTAACATGGATTTGATAAACATCTGAGGTTTACCATCTAAATCATATAAGTATACGAAGTTTTCCTTAGATACTTTCTGACCAAGAGAAGTGGCAAATTGTTCGCGTTCCTCACTAGTCATATATCTAGCTACTTTAGGGGCACTAGCATCAGGTTGTTTAAGGGATTTAACCAACTCTTGAGCTTTAGCTCTTCTACTCTGACGATTCTCAGAAGTAGGTTTTACTTTGGGTTGTTCTTCTACCTTTTCCTCTACTGGTTTCTCAGGCTGTACTTCCGGTTCTTTTACTGGTTCTGGTTTAGTCTCAACAGGTTGTGCTACACTAACCGGTTCAGTAGATACTGATACTGGAGTTTGAGCTTCATTCACAGTTATGTCTTCCACATATATGAAGCCATCTCTAAAAGCATAGTCACCCATATCAGTTAACAGTTTGCCACTATTAACTGCCCAAGCTATTGCTGGTGGAGCAACCTTATCTTTTACTAATTTACCTTCTTTCTCTGAGATGCCCAATTCAGCTAAAGTAAACTCAAGCTCCCCAGGATATAGTACTAGTTTTTCATCTCCAGGTTTAAGTACGCGAACAGCAAGATCTCTAAGTCTTTCTGGTAAAGATTGACTGAGAACGTTCTTATCCATGCTCCAGTGGTAGTTCTACATCATATACCATAAGATAGCCTTCCTAGCAATTGGGTTAGTCTTTACTTCACTTAATGGTACATCAGTCCTAAAGTATAGACCATTTCTATCACTTCTAGGACTAGCAAAGTAGAACAATTCTGTTTCAGGATCAAAGCCTAATTGCTTTTTAGCTAGGAACTGTACTTCTTCCTATTTCTTAGCTGATAGACGTGTTTTCTCACCTTGATTAACTATTAATGGTAATACTCCATACGGATCACCATCTGTAATCAAATCAAGTACATATTCCATAAAGTTAGAATACGATCCATTAGGAGTAGGATTTCCAGCTTCATCGTGACTTCTCAACTTAATGTCAGAAGGTCTCTTAATACTTTCGTCTCTAAAGAATTTTTCACTCAAGTATACTGGAACAGTATATCTACCTCTTGGAGTAGCAGAAGGCTTTGGAAATATAGCCATCTTACCGGCAAATCCTCCACTACTAGCTAATACTTCATCAGTACCTAACTGTTTGATAGCAAACGGATCCGCCTTATAACCTACTTGAATACCACCAACTCCATAACCAAACGTACATTCAGTCAGTATCTTATTGGGATCCAAAGGAATCTGGAATGTTTTACATTCAGATAACTTTCTGAAGATAGGTTTATTACCATCTTTTTGGTTATTAAATGTACCATTAGATACATTTACTTGAGTAGGTACTACATGAGTAAGCCCTTCCTCTGGTAGTACATATTTTCCATTCTTGTCTTTTTTACATTTCTCTAAGTAGAAAGACACTATCTTTTCTTTTTGAGCAGCAAGAGTATTTAAGTCTTCAGCAGCTTTAGACTCTTTAGGTACACTACCTAGTCTGTGTTGATAGTCGATTGCAGCTTTAGCGTTGCTTCTATATGCTGCGGCATATATCTCTCCATTCTTGTCTATGATCATGTATACGGCTGCATTTCTGTATGTAGTAGGATCATTAGGATCAAAAGCAGCTTCATTTGAGGACATAGTGGGTCCCGGAACAAAGTATACCTTAGCATTAGATAAGAAATTAGGGTCACCCATAGCCTCTCCTAACTCCTTTCCTGAGTGTATATTCTTTGCTCCTTTTACTTTGAATGGAAGATCCATAGGCTTAGTAGCATCTGGTCTATAGAACAATGTTCTTCCTACTAACCAACTATTCATTATGCTAGTAGAAGACGAAAGACCTGGTACTATACCCTTCTCTTTCTCCTGTTCATTAGCTTTTTCTGATAGAGTCTTAGTAGAATCATCAGAGTATTGTTCAGCTAGATTCTCTTTCTCAATCTGTTCTTTAGTAACCTCTTTACCATTCAAGAACATTCTACCTTGATTATCTATAAAGTAGTCCTCTGCATCAGGAAATGCCTTGTTTGCTGATCTTTCTAGAGCCACAGGATCAATGAAAGGAAGTTCTTCTGGTTGATCTTCTATCATAGTAGCTTTTATAGCATCTGGAATCTCAGGTTCTGTTTGAGGATCTAAGAAAGGATTATCATCAGATGTTAAACCGAAGTCATCATCAGGATCTCTAAAGTTAGATGCATCCATAAGATTCTCCATATCTATCTTATCCTGTGTATCGTCTTTAGTATCTCTAGTTATATCTTCCTCAGTTACATCTTCAGCGGATCTTTCATCTGAAACATCTTCCGCATCATCTGCTACAGTAACCAGATCACTTATATCCATCTCTTCTATGTCTCCGGTCTCTTCATCTTTAGTAGTTAATTTATCTTCTTCAGATTCGGTATATACATCCTCCACCAAACTAGTCTCTTCTTCTCTCTACTTGACATCTAAGTCAGTTGACGCTATCTGAGATCCAGAGTTATCCCCTTCTCCAGTCGGAGTAAAGTCGGGCTCTTCTTCTGATGTCATTTGAGTATCTTGTGTGTCCTCATTCTGAGCATCCTCTATTTCGCTTACTTCACTATAAGATCTGTCATTCTAAGTATATCTATCAAGATCTGCCTTAATAATATCATTAGCATACTTTCTAGCAGCATTTACAGACTCGTCTATAATATCATTTTGCTGTACATCTCTATTGTATCTAGCAATTATAGATCTATCGCTAGGAGTTTCTTGACCGTTGTCTTGTGCTTCCTTTGTATATCTATCACGTACTTCTTGTTGTTCTTGTTCTGATAACTGTGACCAGTTACGAATGTTGAAGTCAGCACGTCTGTTCATATCAGTTCTAAGTACCACTCCGTTCTAATATGCAGCACGTCTGTTTACAGCCTTACTAAGTAATCCAACAAGTATATTTTCATCTGCTATCAATTGTTCTAGTTCTGGATCAGTATTGATTCCAAATATATCTTTAAGCTATTTGAACATCTACTTATCCTTCTTAGTAGCATCTTCTAACTATTTTTGTTTACGATTAATGTGATATACTACAGAAGCTATATTCTCGTCACTAACATCCAGACCGTTCTTCTTTGCTTGAGCAATAAAGGATTGCATGTCTTTGAGCTGTTTTTTCAGCTTATTAAGAACGTTAAGAGTGGTGAATGTCTACTGGGCGTCTCTTACTATGCTAACTAGGTTCTCTTTAACTCCCCATGTTTCTCTTTCTGTATCAGATAGATTATTCCAATACTCGTCTACTACGTTTTTAAACTCGTCAGAACTATATACTTGATTTACTTTTTCAGCGAGTTTCTTGTTAGCTTCCTTAGCTTGAGAGTTAAATACACGTTCTAAGTCGTATGCCTTCATTGCATTCTTAGCAAACGTTTTATGCTCTTCACTGCCTACTTTAATTCCTAATTGATCTAAGTTCTCAGATACATTAGGATTATAGTATATACTCTCTAACTGTCTAGCTTTCTTGATATCTTCATCTATATCTTCTTGAGTAAGACCTTCTGGAGTAAATCTATCTCTAATGTCCTGAAGATTCTGAATCACATCTTGAGTATAGCCCTTCTTTACTGCATTATACCATCTGTCTACCTTAACATCTTCTTCTTTATTACTAATGTCATAAGCCGCCATATTACGCAATATCTTATTAAATTTCACATCTCTAATAAGTTGATGACCATCAGATATAGCAGTATCAGCGCCACCCATTAACAAACCGATAAGAGCACCAACTTTCATGTTCTGCTCTAGTTCTTTATCATTATTTAAAGCTTCATCAGGATGTAAACCCATCAGAGCCATATTGGCTTCTGCACCATATTGGAAGTTCTTAAAGAATGCATCCAGCAACGTCATCTTCTTGGGATCATACTTAGAACTTAATTCGTAATCTTTCTGAATTAAGTATTGTTGTCCTTCTTCTGTACCCTCTCCGAATGCTGTTACTCCAAGTTTAGTACCTAAACCTACTACAGTATTAAGTACATCTCTATACTTATTGGCTTTAAATACGTCTTTAGAAGCCATTCTGTATAGAGCTTTGTTTATTCTGTTATCTATAAACTTATCGGCTATGTTAGCAACCTTAGTAAGTCCAGTAGCTTTTGCTAATCCTTTACCTCCTTGTTTAAGCAACTATTTTGCTGATTTCACAGCAAGCTTACCTCCATAAGAGTATAAAGCCATATCCATGGCATCCCATACTCCTAAAGCCATGTTAGAAGTAAAGATATTATCCAGACCATTGTATGCACTAAGTTTGATATTCTCAAAATTAGGATCATCTGTTTTGATATTATACAAGAGCATATCTTCAAGAATCTACGGCATGGTCATTTCATCTGTATTAATCCCTCTAGCTTGTAGTTTCTCAATACCTTGGTCTAATATTCTATCTACATCCAGATTACCTGAATCCATTTGATTTACTATGTTATTCAAGTAAGCATCAAATACTTCGGCATTAGTTTCTTGAGTACGTTGATAATAACTGTTAGCTGCATTTAAACCAAACTCCCCAATAGCTAACAAAGCAGCTGAATAGGGATTTCCTTTCTTAGCAGCAGTTTTTGCAGCCATACTTACTAATCTACCAAGAGTAGCAGTTTCTACAGTAGAAGCAATTTCTCCTAAAGAGGAACCTAATTGTGGTATTGCATAAGGATATGATTCCAGATCTCCCCAAGCAAATTCATTATTGTTTACTCTCTCTCTAAACTCTGGGGATATTTGATTAGGATCGAAGAACCAGCTACCTTCTTTTAATATACTTTGGCGGTCTTTAATCTTTTGTACTTTAAGTTCTTGAGATGTTATACTATCATCGTATACCTTCTGTAAACTGTTTATAATACCAGTTCTATCAGGATTATTCCATACACTTTCTTTAGGCTTGATATTTAATATAGCATCACCATAACCAGTTTTAACGTACTCCTCGTATGCCTCAGCTTTGTTATCAAACATAGTAGATATACTAAGCATAAGTCTATCCCATAATGGTACTTTCTTAGGATCTACTTGCAACCTTATGGAAGTTGTTTTCTCTCCAGTAATACTGTTTGTTTCAAATCCATCGTAGTACAGAGGAGCTAACTTACTGTTACCTCTTATCAGTAACTCATAAGTCTAAGCATTCTGATCCAAATACGTCTATAACTGAGTTGCTTCCTACGGATCACCTTCTCCTGCACTTTGTATCTGATTTAATCTTTGTAGTTTCTCTTCATAGTCTTTCAAGAACTCTATACTTTGCATAGTACGTAATTCTTTTCTAGCCAAGTCTCCTTCTAACGACCTTACATTAGTTTCTAGAGCTTTTTCTACTATAGATTGACCCAACTCACTATTATATGATTCATATAAACCTTTGGTAGACAAAGCTCCTATTGGGTTGAAACCTATGGCAAAACTAGTAAGAAAATCATTCCAAGCAGAACTATCTTCTCTTGGTTTATTATCATTTGTTCTATTTCTAGTATATATATCTGCTAAACTAGTAGGTATATCTCCATCATAGTCCTATACCTACTATTCCCTTTCAGAAGTAGTAGGTATATTTTGTACGGTATCTTTTAAAGAATTGTAATTAAAGGCGTTCATTTTAGGAGCGCCTATGATGAATTTGTTATCTTCCATATTATCTTAGATATCTGTTAGCTGAATCTCCTGCTTGTGAATATTTTTCTTTAGTTCCTAGACTTCTAACACTGTTTTCATAGTTAGCGTTTCTAGTAATAGTAGCTTCGTTATTTCCTATTTGCAATGGATATGTAGCATCAAGCTCTACATATAAGGCTGTTTTATCCAGTTTCTTTCTTGTTAATTTTTTCTCTGTATCATCGCTTTCTATTTCTCCAGTTTCTGGATCAATAGATTGAGTTATCTTTATCTCTTGTTCGTCTAATATATCTCCCAGAGCTACTACTTTTGCTCCTATTAATTTTGCAAAATCTCCTTTAGCAATAGAGTTGAATCCCATGTTTCTTAATTGATCTATTGGTATGTAAACTTTACGTTTGTGGTATACTTCATTATTGTCGCTAAGTACTTTACCATCTCCCTTTACAATAACATCTCTAAACTGATCGTTGTACCAAGCTTGTTGAATAGTGCTCATAGCTATAGCTCTGTCTTTCCAAGCTTGTTTCTTTCTATCGTCTGTAGCATTGTTCATACGAGTCATAGCGTAACCTAATGCTCCATTCTCAAATCCCAATAAACCAAACGTCATATCTGATCCTAATGTCATATTAGCTGTAGAACCTGTTATTTTAGTATCTTTTCCAATAACATCTCCACCTCCTTCTTGCAGTAAGCTGTTATTTACTTCATTAGATAAAGGCTGACTTATCATATCTAGTAATTTCCTTGAAGCACTGTTTACTCCAGAAGATTGTGATAACTACAGCCAAGCTCGTTTTAGATTATTACTCATGTTATTACTTGCTTTCTGATATATTTCTTTGGTCGCATTTCCTGTAGAAATTGCTTCTCTTTCTTCTGGATTTAAACCACCTAAAGTAGCAAGATTATTAGTAACCGTAGTAGTAGCTAGTATACGAGACAAATCTGGAAGAGATTGAGATGTTTTTTCAGAGCCTAATCTGTTTTTCAAACTATAACGTAACTATTCTATGAAAGATGGATCTACATCGTATTTTGGTCTACGGGTCCTATCTATTTGGGACTGTGCTACCGCATTTATAAATTGTTGCTTAGCTGCTTCAGCGTTACCTGCATTTTTATCTAAAAATTCCTCATAATACTTTTGACCTTGAGGAGTATCAATCAAGTCATTGAATTTAGCATTAGCCACAGATAATAAATCTTCCATATTATTTCCAGTTACAATATATCTAGTACCATTGACATAATCAGTACCTAGGAAACCTGGTTTTAGATCATTGAAATAAGGTGTACTTAGTTCATTAAGATTCATATAAGCAACAGGAGTAATGTCATCAAAGATTTTTCTAGTACCCAAAGTATCATAGTTTGCAATATCAGATTTATCCCAACTATCTTTTAATCTACCTTCTGCTTTCATTTTGGCTCTAGTCTATAAACCGAGTCTTAGATAATCTGCACTTTCTTTTAATTGACTTAAAGAAGAATAGTCTACACTATTTATCAACGATTGAAGTTGAGCTCTATTTGCAGAATCTTTCATGTAATCCGGATTAGAAATCATTTGATTAATTGCATCCTAAAAATCTCTTCTACCTATAGTAAGATTGTAATAATTCTAAGTATCTACTCTAGAAGGAGATCTAAATTCTCCAAATTTCTATAGCTGATTACTAAACTATTGAGCTGCTTCATCTACTGCTTGTTTTTGAGCAGCTCCTATTCTATACAATTCTCCGAAATTTATCGGAGCGTAAGTGTTTAAAAACTAAGCCTACGCAGCTTGATCATACATATTTGCTCCCATAATTATTTCTTTCTAAATTGTGACAATACTTTACTTAAAGTTTTACTATCATACCCTGCTTCTAAGAATGGACCATATAAATCCAACATTGCCATATCTCTATTCTTTTGGTTACGCATAAGTTCTTTATTCTGTGCAAATTGGCTTAACTGTGTTAAACCTGCTCTCTTAATGTTTCTAGCAGTAGCTCTGCTTCTAGCATTATAATCTATAGCTAGATTACGTGCTTGAACAAATTGCTGTCCAAGATTATTCATAGTATTAGCATATTCTGCTCTATATTGATTGTCTGCATTGTTCTTGTAAGAATATAGATCTGATATAGCCTTATTTGCTGCTATTTGACTCTACAGCCTATAAGCCATATTAGCTCCAGTAGTAGGATTATATTGTGCTGCATTATAATTTGATACAGCTCTGTTTTCTCTAATAGCTCTCTCCGCTGGAGATACATCATATCTTCTACCAGCCATTTGTTTCATAATAGCTTGTGAATACGGATTGTGAACAGAATCAAAACTTTCAGCTTTAGCATTTAGATTAGAGAATACAGGAGCGAGCTGAGCTACGCTAGAAGCCACATCTCCTATAGCTCCAAGCCAATCAATACTATCAGGTGTTTGTTTATATGTGTTTATTGGTTCTATACTAGATCCTGTTACAGATCTCGTTGCACTAACCGGTATATATTCATCATTACTTAGTCTATCTACGCTTTCAGATGATAAATCAAGCTCATTATTAAGTAAAGGTAAATCCGAATGTACAGACTTAGCAGCTGCTGGAGTACTACGTCTCTTATTAACACTTTTTGTAGTTGGAGTACTTATGTTTGTATTAGATTTAGTAGCTGTTGGAGCTGAATAACCTGTAGAAGATAGTAACCAATATGGAGTACCTCCTCTCCATTCTCCGGTATTTACAGCTTTGTCTGCAGAACTAACCATTTCATTTAAAGTAGATGGTTTATAACCAAACAATTGTGTGTTAGTAGGTACTTTAGTAGTGCCGCTAGTATTGATCTATTTATTTGCAGACTGAGTCTATTCTGGAGAATACAGTTGCTTATCATACACATCCTCCCAATAGTTAAATGGTTTATAAAGTCTATCTGCTATTTGTACTAACTTACCTTTATTGTTAGCTGTAATCACACTACCGCCATCTTTGAATTTGCTAGCATTACCTTTTACTTTTTTAATACCTTCTTGTATACTAAACAATTTATCATGAATAATCTAATCATTCATCTTATTAAGCTTTTCTGCATTTTGTGCATATATATCTTTAGCTTTACTCTTCTTTTTAGACATCATTCTCTTACCCATTTGCGCAAATGTTTCTTTAGTTCCTGGTACTTTTAATGTATCGCTTAATATTCTACTACCTTCTGGCAAATCTACTAAATTACTATCCGTAGGTCTTCCTTTTTCTGGAACTTCTAGCATATTACCGTCAGGAGTACTAATTAATTCTCCATCATCTACATATGCTAAACTAGTTGGAATCTAACCACCATAAGCCATTGTCTATACATCTTGGTCATACGTTTCAGCGATTTCTTGATCTACTAAACTACCAGCCTAAGCACCAATCCTATGATTTGCTGCTTTTACTCTTAATCTTTCATATTCTCTTCTAAGTTCTTTATTCTATCTAGCTCCTCGTATACCTGTACCTAATGTCATAGTAGGATCTTCATAAAAACCTTGTTCAGTAACTTTACCTTTCTTTCCTACTAAACCTACCCCAAGACCGGCTACTCCACCTACAATAGCTCCCACAGGACCAAAAGCAGAACCCATTTTAGCACCAGTAGCAGCACCACCAACTACATTTTGTATTGACTATGATACTGCTTCCCCTTTAGTAGTAGCTGTGGATTCCCCACTAACCATATTAATCATACTACCAAGTCCTTGCGCTATGTTCGCTGCTTTATTTATTCCACCTGCTATATTAGATATACCACTTCCTCCATTACCAGATAATGGAGATTGTAATGGAGAATTTATCTACTGCTGTAATTGCTATATTTGTGGATTAACTAATTTACCATACGTATCAGTCTATCCAAAAGCTTCTAATTTTAACTATTGTGGATTATAACCACCGTTAACAAATCTTTTAATTTTTTTACTTTTGCGTTTCATTATACTAGTGAATATCTATATGTTGTGTTAATATTAGGAAGATTGAAATTATGCTGATCATTACAGTTAAACGTATAATCACATATCAAGTATTTGCCTTTTAATCTACCCGGATAAGATGTGGTATCATCGTTAGTGGTCTCTCTTCCTATAGCAAATCTATAAGTATCTTCTCTATAATCTATAGCATAGCCTCCTTCTATATAATCTTCTAAGATAGTTGCGTTTTGGTTCTTAGTTCTAAATGAAGCATTAATCAACATATCTTTTATGTTAGTAAATTTACCACTGAAAAATACATTGTCAAATGTTTTTGTTTGTAGTGGATCCTTATTTACTACCAGCTATATTCTAGACTACATAGTATTTAACGGAAAATCTTTAGTTTCCATTAATTTATTGTTTTGTATGTATATTAATTTATCTGAAAATTTAATGTATGATTCTGGGTTAAACGTGTAGAATGAAGTAAATCTCTAAGTATATTCATTAAATACTAGTACAGAACTATCAAAACATAATTGTATTTCATTAAAACTGTTATCGTAGAAAGCGGTATGTACTTTAATGTTTGGATTACTATTTAAAAAACTCTACACATACTTTTCTTTAGATAGTTTGTGTACAGAATCAGAGTAAGAACATATTTCATTTTTATCAGTGTCATACCAATATAACGATGCATCTGAAGATACTATACTATTATCATTTGATATAGAAGAACCATTATTTGTAATAACATAGTCATATCTAGTAAGTACACCACCTGTACCCAATACTAAGGAACCAACATTATTATCCTAAATAAGAGATCTATCATTTACAGATGCTATTCCTAATGCTTGATCTTGCCAGAAAAATAATCTTCCTCCAAATGAACGCATATTGGTTACAGGTCCGTACTAACTATCTACCATCATATAATTAGCTGGTCTAAATTGTGACCAACTATCTGATATTTCATTAGCCGTTTTTGTATCAGAGTATATTATTTTATAAGGTTCTCTAAGATTTGATATAGAACTAGTAGAATCTACAACATACAATTTAGCATCTGGCTATATAGAGTAAGCGTCATTATACATATAATAGTTCTTAGGTTGATTTGCATAACCAAGAGAACCACCTCCTGCATCATTAACTGATAAATACGGATTAGAAAAAGTCATATCATCTGATCTACTAGTTGAAGAACCATATGTTAAGTTCAAATTAATAGTAGTTTCTATCAATATATAATCAGATATACTTACTTTACTGTTTCTACTTCCATAATCATCTCCATAGTGCATTGGTATTGGAGCTGCAGTTCTGTGATCCCATACACATAAATATGTGTCTCCTCCAAATACATATATACTATTACTCTTTTCTTCTCCCACAACAGTATAACTAGACGTACTTATATAAGTAGAATTACTTCTGTTATTATATCCATTACCACCGTAAGGTACAGTATTTTTCTTTATATTTACTACAGGTACAGAAAATGGAGTATAAGATACTGCTCTAAATCTATCTTTCCAATGTTCAGAAGATTGAACTGTATTTATATCTACATTCTAGTGTCTTGGAAAATTACTGTTTTTTAATTTCAAAGCAGCGTTTCTACCAAAGTAAGCTCTCTTAGCACTAGGCCAACCTTCCATCATATCAGAATCATTATTCCAACATACAGCTGCATTAATATACTATCTGTTGTCTATGGTTCTATAGTAAGCTCCAGAATTATTTAGTGCATCTTTGTACATTTCTGGGGTTGCTACTGCTTTATCTATTTCTATAGATACTCTATTTGGATATATAGAAGAGTAAAAACTGTGGTAGTGTTTTCCTATTATATTGTTTACTAAAGCTTCATCATCGTTATGGCTAAAATTTTCTCCTATTAAGAAACAATACTAAGGCATGTATATAGTACCTTCTGTATTTTGTTGCTTTTCTTTAGTAGATGTATCTGACAAATAAGTATAATCAGGACTGGCAAAATATTTTTCATATCTTATTCCATTGAAATAAGCCTGATCAAATCTAGACTCTAACCAATGTGATAAATCAATATAACAAGTATCTAAATCGTTTAATACTGAATCCCCAGAATAATCAATCTCTGGAGTCATTAAAGAAAACAAATCCCTTTGTACTCTCTTGTATTCAAAAGATATCCAATCTTCTATGCCAGGACCAGGACCTAATCTAGCGACGTTATAATTAGCATCTGATACTCCCAATGGTATTTTAGGTCTTATATCGTTCTCATTTCTTAACCAATCACCTACTGTCGACATTCTCCAAGGAAAGGAAGTAGTATCAGATAGTATTCCCTGCATCAATACAGTTCTATCGTCATAGGTTCTTTTACATCTTACTATCTCGTATGCTTTAGTACCTGCTGGTATATTTTTAACTGTAAATTCTATTCCAATAGGTTTTCCTTCTGGGAAAGAATCATTCATATACCACGGACATGCTTCTCTTGAATGCGGAAACTTAATATCAGCAATCCAATAAACTGGAGTAGCTATATTACTGTCATTGTAAAATACTATTCCAAATCTATAAATTTCATCTCTTTGATAACTTTTAAATTTAGATGAGAAGTAAGGATCAGAATAATTATCATATCTGATTTCACGAACAGGATACTCCACAGTTCCTATTTGCTAATTGCTAGTTACATCGTATATTCCCTATGATATGTAATTGCCAGTTGTCTGTCCTATATTGACATTTTTAGAACTAAAACTTCCTAAACTAATTTTTGCGTATATAAATTTATAACTGATATTTGGTCCAGTACCTCCTAATACTTTAGGATTACTACCATCATTAAACTAGTATTTACAGGCGTCCTATTCAGCAAAATTATAGTCTCTTAGATTATAAGGATTTATACAATCATGCCTCTTTTTATTTAAAGACAAATCTTCGAATACACTGTCTATATTACTATTATTAGTAACAACAGATATATTCTAATTCGTATCTGAAGATTGTAAAATTAACTTATTGTTTTCAGTAAAACGGTAAGCTCTAGCATCGTAATCAGGTTTCCATGTAGCTTCCTTTATATCTGCGGCAAATAAGATATTATCTTTCTTTTCTATTGTACCTGCGGTGAAATTACTACTCTTATAGCTATTAAATTCTTCAACAGTAAGAGTGTTCAATATCTTAGTACCAAAGTCCTAATAATTCATTGAAGTACTACTTTGTGGCAAGTCTACTTCATCAATTACATCTATAGTAGGTTGCTAAGAATTATCTGTGTATTTAATTCTTACTATTCTACATTTATCAAATAAGCCAGATATAACGTTACTTACATCAATATCTATTATTGCAGATTTACCAGTGTTAACATCCTTACCAACTCCTTCATAGAAATAATTATTATTAGTATTACTTGTAGTAAGATGCATTAAGTTACTAACAGGAGAGTAACCAGTACTAGTGCCTCTTTCATTAAACAGTTGATAAGCGTATTGTACTACTCCTGAAGTAAGCTATCCATTTGTATTAAGCGTGGTTATAACAGGAGCTACTAGTAAAGTAGACGGATTAATATTTAAAGAATTAGGATTTTTAATATTACCTTCTTCATCTAATGTATCATCGTGATCTTTTCCTGGAACATATCTATCACTCATTATATTTAATGTGCGAATACTACTTTCTCCATCTACAAAATATATTTTTATAATTGTATCAGATTCATAATTAGATACTATTCTTATTCTGCTGGTCTTACTATAACCTAAAGCTCCTTTTACAACTAATATATGTTGTAGTTCGGAAGTATCATAATCCCATATTCTATATACTCTATTTATATCTTTAGAATCAACTGTAAATATTACTCCATATTGATTAATAGTAGATGTAGCAAGTACTGTTTCATCTTCTGATAAAAAATCTCCTCCTGGAATTAGTTTTGCACTTTTTATATTCTGTAATACTCCACTAGTTCCATCTTTATCAGTCATGATACGTACATTCTCAGCATATCTGTATTCATCCTGTGGAATTGCTGTAATATCTACGTCTAGGTTCATTCCTGACACAAAACTATTTGTCTAAAATGTATTACTCATTATTTATTCTAATTATATAACATTTGCTCATCTCCAGTATTCTCAAAGAAAGTATCATGATCATCAAACTCTACATAGAGTTTATGCCAATCATTCTTTATAGATTCTATTTCATCCGGTCCAGGAAGCATAGCTTCTGCATAAGCAGATTTACGATAGAAATTCCAAGAATTTCTCATATCATAATATATATTCTGAGCCATCTGTCCTTTCATATATTTGGGGTATGAAAGCTTCATAGCTACATACCAAAATATTGCTTCAAAGTATGAAGGATTGTCTGGAATCATAGGCATACTGTCTTCATCCGTATATATAGCATGATATGATATCTTTATCCATCCGCACGGTACATTTGTATTTATATATCCAGGTTTAGTAGAATACTGTAAACTACTACTTAATACAGCCGGATTACCTATTACTAGCTTACCGTTATTACTTGGTATAGTATACTAATTTACTAATGCAGACAATGTCTATTTTACATTAGTATCATTATTAAGTATATCTAAAGCTGGTCTATCTTCAGTAAGATTAAATATATTTTTTACTAAAGGTATGAGAGCACTATCTTGTATAAGCATTTTTGGTTCACAACCCCTACACTTGGTATATACTCCAAATGAATTAGTTACCTTTCTCATAGGTAACCAACCACAGCTATTGTTAAATGAAAAGGCTACTTGATTTAATCTATATAAGTCACAAGGTAATTTAGCCTGATAATTTTCAACAGGTATTACTTCTACTTTGTGTTCTAGTTGCTATACAGCACCTATCTTTTCCATAGCCTCACCGATCCAGTTTCTAATATCTGTTATTTTAATTTCATCTTCTTTCAAGTCTAAGTCAGATATTATCTTTGCTATTACAGACTTAGAACTAACTAATTTGTTATCTATCATATCTTATTTGATTTCCTAATAATCGTGTTCCTTATTCTTAATTATCTAAGCTAGTCTTCTTTTATTAGCTCTAGTAGCTACAAACTAATATCTAGTTTTATTAGTTAGTAAAGAGTCCTTTTTACTCCACAGATATCTGAATTTAAAGAAATCAGAATGGTCATTAATAAAATACACAGCTTTTCCTTGTATAGCACTTTCATGATAATCTATTCTTAAACTTCTATTATCAAAGTTTTTGGGTTTCCTTTTTACTATACTAAGGTTTCCCAATCTACAAGGAAGTTTGAATTCTCTACTTCTTTCAATAACTTCTTCAGCTATAAATTTAAAGTAATCTGTTACTATTTGTCTGTATAGTTTATAATCAATATCATATACAGTATTTCGCTCTATATTAGATAAGTAAAACTAGTAAAAATCTATTACAGTGTATGATTTCTTGTGTGTCATTGCTATTGTTTATAAATGTTCTACATATCATCTCTAGAGTTATTTGTCTCATCAGATGGCATTTTAGGCGTAATATTCAATTCCTTACTAAAGATAAGATCCTTAATGGTAGGTATCATATGAGCTGGAGCTGGATACGGTTGATCTGGATCAAAGCATTCTCCTGCATCAAATGGATTTTCAAGAATCACATCTGCCTCTACCCATTCTAGTTGGTTATTGCCTCCTTCCACATATAGTTTATTATTTCTTAAGTAGGCAATGTAGTCTTTACATGTATATTTTCTATACTTTTGATATTTCATCTTTGTTTCACTACCGATCTAAATCAGATTACCATACATATCCTTTACAGCAATCAAACCAGACTTAAAGTGAAAATCAATCAATTTAGGTATTTCTATATCACTAACATATTCGTAGTGACCTGGTATACATTCTACTCTATTTAAATGTATACACTTAATAGTTTGAATATACATCGGATTAACATCTCTTCCTTTATCTATGTCTTGTTTGATTAACATAGCTCTATAGTTATTAATCCACTGTTCAATCTATATCCTACTAATATGTTCTGATTCTGATATATTGCTATTGCGCAATTCTAGTAATATATCATCAATAATAGTATTCAAAGTGTTTAATTTCATAATGCATTATTTATTAAATATACCTATAACGCATTTTAAAGCGTTTCTAGACACTTTATGTTATACATAATACAATTGACTGTCTAATGTAATAGCGGTTGTCTAAGAGGCTTAAAATAAAAAAGGCTAGTGTTTAACTAGCCTCATTCATTGCATTTCGCATATTCTATGGTAACATCTACTTCATTTGTGGAGGAACCATGCTACTTGCTTGTTTTATTA
>ERZ894186.457-NODE-457-length-17507-cov-12.543376_pt1 | contig 17507 bp, 15 predicted proteins | sample MGYA00380280_ERZ894186 | MGnify/ENA primary metagenome ERZ894186 (study PRJEB32331, sample SAMN06328449) | human gut metagenome | biome: human gut microbiome; feature: stool | host: Homo sapiens | collected 2013-02-13 ... | reverse complement strand
GCTTACAGTTACCGATTTACAGGTATATTATGGTGTGATACAGGCGATTAAGGGGATTTCGTTTTCGGTTAATCAAGGAGAAGTCATCGCACTTATCGGCGCAAATGGAGCCGGGAAAACGACGACGCTCCATACGGTGACCGGCTTGATTCAGCCGAAAGCCGGAAAAATAGAATTTGAGGGCAAGGATATCACGAAAATGCCTGCTCATAAAATTGTTTCGCTCGGGATGGCACATGTACCGGAGGGACGCCGCGTGTTCGCACAGCTTTCTGTATACCAGAACCTGAAAATGGGTGCTTACACGAGAAAAGACAAAGCGGAGATCGATGAGATGCTGGAAACAGTATACAAGCGTTTCCCGCGTCTGAAAGAGCGTCAGAACCAGATGGCCGGCACACTTTCCGGCGGTGAGCAGCAGATGCTTGCCATGGGCCGTGCGCTGATGTCAAAGCCGAAGATCGTGCTGCTTGACGAGCCGTCGATGGGACTTTCTCCGATTCTTGTAAATGAAATTTTTGATATCATCCAGAGCCTGAACAAAGCGGGCACGACCGTGCTCCTCGTTGAGCAGAACGCGAAAAAAGCGCTCTCGATCGCGGACCGCGCGTATGTGCTTGAGACCGGACGGATCGTACAGTCCGGCGATGCGCAGGTGCTGCTCAATGATGAGTCGATCAAGAAAGCGTACCTGGGTGAATAAGAAAAAGAAAACAGGCAGCACAGAAAAGAAGATTTTGACTATAGCTGACGCAGTACTTCACGCTCTGAAAGATCGGAGGGGATGCATTATTTTGCAGAATTGCTATAAACACTGAAATTGTGCTGACTTATAATAAAAGGGGTGAGACTATGAAAAACGTAGTAATTACGATTGCCAGACATTTCGGAAGCGGCGGAAAGACTGTCGGAAAAATGTTGTCTGAGGATCTTGGCATTGGGTTTTATGAGCACGAGATCATCGAAATGGCCTCTGAGGACAGCGGAATCGCAGAGGAGCTGTTCAATCAGGCGGACGAAAAGCTGAAGCGTACTCCGCTGTTTTTTGGAAAAGCACATGGCGAGTACAAGGGAAAGCTGATCGCGCCGGGCAGCGACGAGTTTGTCAGCGACCACAACCTGTTCAATTATCAGGCGAAGATCATCCGCGAGCTTGCGCAGCGTGAGTCCTGCGTGATCATCGGACGTGCAGCAGATTATGTACTGAAAGATTACGACAACGTAGTCAGCGTATTTGTCCATGCATCGAGAAAATACTGCGTCGAGCAGGCCGTTGAGCGCCGCGCGTATGTCGGAAAAGATGTCGAGAAATTTGTGGAGCGGACCGACAAGTACCGCAGTGATTTCTACCGTTACTACACCGGGCAGGAGTGGACAGATGCCCGCAACTATGACCTGTGCCTCAACAGTGAACGCCTCGGATTTGAGGGAACGATGGAGGCGATCGAAGAGTACATCAAGGTACGGTTTGGAGGGCTGCCGGGAACGAAGAAGTAAGGGCAGAACACGGATCAGAACAGAGAAAAACAGGATATGGAAATAAGGGAGAACACCGGTGGGCCAAAGAAGGCCAGCCGGTGTTTTTTACTGCAATAATAATTGACATTATTTAAATGATATGTTATCTTTTAAAACAAAGAGAGGGATATACATTCGAACTGGGGAGAGCGGGTGTAAAAGATGTCAGAAGAACAAAATAAAAGAGATCAATGTGCAGAAGTGCAGGGAAGCCCTTATCTGATCGCCTGTGATGAGCAGGAGCGGGAGCGCCGCAAGGAATGGCTGTATGAGATTCTCGGCCCGGTATTTTTCGGGGAGAAGGAGGCGGCTGATGCGGAAGAACTGAGGCAGCTGTTTCAGGAAAAGTATGGGATCGATGTGCAGCATGATTTCGTAGAAGGGGATGAGCATTATGACGAGTATCTTGAGGCACAGCAGGCGATCGCAGAGGGAATGAGCATTTACGGAGGCGAGATCAGCTTCGGGGACAGCACGCTGGCAGAGCTTGCCGAGCGGGTCTGGGCATGCATGGAAGAAAAGGACCGGAGCGGTTTCCGAAGGATCAACACAATGCTGGAAGAATGAGAGGGGATATTTCAGGTTTGCCTCCCGCAAGCGGGTTTCACCTTATGAGGTTGTACGCCCCACTTTGCGGAATACATCATGCAGAAAGCATTTTTCAAGCATGCTCTGGATCCAGTTAAAAAAATACTTGCATTTTTATGCGTAAAGGTGTAGGATACTATGCATAAATATTCATGAATGCATGAGAAGTATCAGGAAACGACATGCATAGAAATACGAGGAGGAATACATTATGAAAAAAGCAGCCGCAATCTGTATGACACTGGCAATGGTAGTTAGTCTGAGCGCAGGATTTACAAGCCTGGCAGATGACCAGACCGCTCTGGAGCGTGTACTTGAAAAAGGAAAGCTGGTAGTGGCAACTGATGCTGCATGGCCTCCGTTTGAATACATGGAGGGCGAGAACGTAGTCGGAGTTGACCTTGATATTGCAAAAGATATTGCAGACGGTCTTGGCGTGGATCTGGAGATCATTAATGTATCCTTTGATTCTCTTTCCATGTATCTGGAAAACGGAGAGGCAGATCTGGCACTGGCAGCGATCACTGTTACAGAGGACCGTGCAGATGCGATGGAGTTTTCAGAGCCGTACTGTGAGTCCAGCCAGTACATTGTTGTAAAAGAAGACAACGATGATGTAAAGAGCATTGACGATCTGGTAGGCTACACGGTAGGTGTTCATCTTGGCACGACCGGCGACTTCCTGATTTCCGATGAAGTAAACATGGGCGTTCTGGCAGGAAGCGGTGCATCTGTACAGCAGTACAAAGACTTGACAATCGCAGCAATGGGACTGAATGCAGGCGATGTCCAGGCAGTTGTCTGCGACAAGCAGCTGGCAGAAAATCTCTGCACGGTAAACGATGGCCTGAAATGTTTTGAGGCTGTATACGCAGACGGAAGTTCCACTCAGGAAGAGTATGCGGTAGCTGCAGCAAAAGGCGAGACGGATCTGATCGCAAAAGTAAATGAGATCATTGTTCCGCTGAAAGAAGACGGTACGATCGACCAGTATATCGTAGAGGAGAGTGCAAAATCTTCCGCACTGAATGAGGAAGCTGAATCATCTTCGGAAGCAGGTACTGAGGCTGACACAGAGGCAGCTACTGAAGCAGTGACAGAGTAAGTAACAGTCTTATAGAGAGTAAATCAGTCAGGCGGAAGCTGGCATACCTGTATGAAAGTGTATTGTGAATCTCCGTTTTACAAATGCTTTCTGCAAGACAGGCCTCACGATTCGGGTAAACTTTCATCTGAATGAGGGCGATGCAGAGCGCACTGAAAACAGAAATTTCCACCTGATAAAATGATATAGCAGCAAAGCAGAGGAAGCGGATCAAGTGTATCCGCTTCGCTGTGTGTCATGGGAATGCAGACTGACCGGCAGAGAGAGTAGCCTGGTTGTTTTTGCAGTTTTGCTGCAGAAAAGTCGAATGATTCCAATATGTGTAGACGTGACCACTGTAGTGTGGTACAATGACAGAGAAATTGCGGCACCGGCGGAGAATGCGCAGGAGCTGCAGAAAAAACAGCGGATCATGGATATCCGCTTCCGAAGAAAGGCAGGATTATGGGCTGGATGGATGAGATCAAAGCGGAGTTTGTGAAAACATTTATCCGTGATGACCGCTACAAAGTTTTTTTAACAGGTTTTGAGAACACGATTCTGATCACACTTGTGTCGATTGTTGTCGGGATGGTGTTCGGTATCGCAATCGCCATGCTGCGGTATGGATTCGTGCAGATCAAAAAGAGAAAGCCGGTTACGCCGGCAAAAAAAATCGGCTACGTGCTGTACTTTATCATTGACAAAATACTTGCACTTTATGTGGCGGTAGTGCGTGGCGTACCGCTTGTGGTACAGCTGCTGATCATGGCATTTGTTATCATGGCAGGCTTCCCGAATAAGATCGTGGTCTGCTGTATCGCAATGGGACTGAATTCAGCGGCTTATGTATCAGAGGTCGTGCGCGGAGGGATCAATTCTGTAGATGCAGGACAGATGGAAGCGGGCCGTTCGCTTGGTGTAGGCGCGTTTGATACGATCCTCTATATTATTCTTCCGCAGGCGTTTAAATCAGCGCTTCCGGCACTTTGCAATGAGGGAATTGCCGTTCTGAAGGAGACGTCGATCGTCGGCTATATCGCAGTCGTTGACCTGACCCGTGCGTCGGATCTGGTGCGAAGCAGAACAATGTCACCGATGATGCCGCTGTTTTTCATCGCGGCAGTTTACTTTGCATGTGTCATGATTTTATCCTTTGGGGTAAACATTCTGGAGAGGAGGCTGAAGCAGGGTGATCGAGGTTAAGGGATTAAAAAAGGAATTCGACGGGCTGAAAGTTTTAAACGGCATCGATTACACGATCAACCAGGGCGAAAAGATCGTAGTGATCGGACCGAGCGGCTCCGGAAAAAGTACGTTTCTGCGCTGCCTGAACCTTCTGGAGGAGCCGACCGGAGGTGAGATCTGGTTTGATGGTACCAACATCACGGATCCGCAGAACGATATCAACAAGATGCGTCAGAAGATGGGGATGGTGTTTCAGCATTTCAACCTGTTCCCGCATATGACGGTGCTTGACAATATCACATTTGCCCCGGTTCGTCTGAAAATGCAGACAAAAGCCGAGGCAAAAGAAAATGCGCTGCGTCTGCTGCGCAGGATCGGCCTGGAGGATAAGGCCGGAGAGTATCCGAATAAGCTTTCCGGAGGTCAGAAGCAGCGAATTGCGATCGTGCGTGCACTTGCGATGAATCCGGAGGTAATGCTGTTCGATGAGCCGACCTCAGCACTTGACCCGGAGATGGTAGGCGAAGTGCTTGACCTGATCCGAGAACTGGCCGATGAGGGGATGACGATGGTGATCGTCACTCACGAGATGGGTTTTGCAAGGGAAGTTGGCACAAAGGTACTCTTTGTAGACGAGGGACTTATCAAAGAGGAAAATACGCCGGAGGAATTCTTTTCTCATCCGAGAAATGAGCGTCTCAGGGAATTCCTGTCAAAGGTGTTGTAAGGGAATATTTGTGAAGAAACAGTACAAATAATTGCCGAAGTATAGGTATAGTATTATAGAATGGCATTACAGACCTGTAGCAAAGAAGTTTTATGTGTGTCCGGCGTGTACTCTGCGAAAAAACGGCAGAAAAGAAAGCGAAGACAGAAGAAAGCGAAGAGACAGCAAAGGCCGGCAAGACAGAAAAGACAAAAGAGACAGAAAAGACAGAAAAGAGAGCAAAGATAACAAAGACAGAAGAGTCAGCCCCGCAGCAAGGCGGGCAGAATGGAGAAAATTATGTTTAAAAATGTAATCGTAAAGAGACCATGCAGCAAGATCACGGAAGGAATTACATCCGCACCAGAGCTTGGAAAGCCGGATTATGAGCTGGCGCTGAAGCAGCATGACGCATATATTGAAGCGCTGAAGAGCTGTGGCGTAGAAGTGACAGTACTTGATGCCGATGAGAATTTCCCGGATTCCTGCTTCGTAGAAGATACGGCAGTACTGACCAGAAAGTGTGCGATTATCACAAATCCGGGTGCTGCGTCGAGAAATAAAGAGGTAGAGGCAATGATTCCGGTCATCAAAAAATTCTTCCCGGAGGACTGCATCGAGTACATCAAGGCACCCGGCACGCTGGAAGGCGGAGACGTCATGATGGTAGGAGATCATTTCTATGTGGGACGCTCCGCGCGTACGAACGAAGAAGGAATCCGTCAGTTCATCGCAATCCTTGAGAAATATGGTCTGACCGGTTCTGAGGTACCGCTTGAGAAGGTACTTCACTTAAAGACGGGCGTCAACTACATCGAGAACAACAACATGCTGGTATCCGGTGAGTTTGTCGACAAACCGGACTTTGCAAAATACAATAAATATGTGATTCCGGAGGATGAAGCATATGCGGCAAACTGCATCTGGATGAACGGTAAGGTCATCGTGCCGGATCATTTCCCAAAGGTAGCACAGATCGTAAAAGATGCCGGCTATGAAGTGATTTTGGTGGATACTTCTGAATACCGGAAGATCGACGGCGGCTTAAGCTGCTTAAGTCTGCGTTTTACAAGCCTCCTGTAAGGGATTACTGATATGGGAAGGATATTCCATTTTCTGAATAAGACAAAGGTATTTCGTGGTCTTACAGAGCAGGAGTTTGCATGGGTGCTGTATGATGTGGGAAATTCAGCTTTTACCATGCTGGCCTGTTCACTGATTCCGATCTGGTTTAAGAGCATGGCAATAGGGACGGCTCCCGGGCAGATCAGTGCGGATCGTGCGACTGCGTATTATTCTATTTCCATTGCGCTTGTGACGGTACTGGTCGCACTGCTTGGCCCGGTCTGCGGCGCACTTGCCGACCACAAGGATTCAAAGAAGATCTTCTTTACGACAGTAACAGCGCTTGGCGTTACCGGCTGTATTCTGAACGGATTTGTAACGGGTTGGGTCGTGTTTATCGTTATCAATATCATTACCAGGATCTGTTATAACGCATCTTTGATGTTTTACGATTCCATGCTCAATGATGTAACGACAGAAGAACGTATGGATGAGGTGTCCTCCTATGGATTTGCCTGGGGGTATATCGGGTCCTGCATTCCGTTTCTGATTGCACTGATTGCATATGTACTTGGACCGGATATGCTCGGTAAACTTTCCGGCGGCGTATCAAAGGCGATCGGTTTCACCGTTACAGCACTTTGGTGGCTCATCGTAACCATTCCTCTGATCCGTAGTTACCAGCAGAAAAATTACGTGGAAAAAGAGCCGCATGCCGTAAGAAATGCATTTGGAAGGATTTTAAAAATGCTGAAAAATATTGCGCTGCATGACAAAAAGGTTCTGTTTTTCCTGATCGCCTTTTTCCTGTATATCGATGGTGTAGGGACGATCATTGATAACTGTATCAATATCGGCACGGATCTGAACCTGAATACGGTAGGGCAGGTTATATTTCTGCTTGCCACGCAGGTGGTGGCATTTGTCGGTTCTATGATTTTTGCGAAGCTGTCGAAAAAGTATGATACGGTGACACTGATCCTGGTGTGCATCGCAGGTTATTTCTGTGTGGCGCTGTATGCGCTAATGCTGCGCACACTGGTGCATTTCGCAATTCTGGCATTTGGTGTGGGCTGCTTTCAGGGTTCGATCCAGTCTCTGTCGCGCTCATACTATTCCAAGATCATACCGGCTGAAAATTCAGGCGAATATTTCGGACTTTATGATATCTTCTGCAAGGGAGCGTCTTTTCTTGGCTCAGCTGTGATTGCCGCAGTCAAGCTTGCCGGCGGTACGATTAATGTAGCGGTAGCGTGTCTGGCAATTTTCTTTGCACTTGGTTTTGTATTTCTGAAGATCGCAGATAAGCAGGAGTGTGCGAGAGAGCAGTAAAAGACAGAAAACCGAAAATCGAAAACCGAAAATAGAAAATCGAAAACGGAAAATTAAAAACAGAAAATAGAAAACAGAAAACGGAAAATCAAAAACAGAAAATAAAAAACAGAAAAAATAAGCGGGCTGGAAATCGGCATTGTACCGAAGACCGGCTCGCTTTTTATGACAGTTTATCTCAGCCGGGAAGTACAGCAGCCGGTGCAGCTTAGTACATCAGCTGGTGCAGCTTCATATGATATGGCAAAGAAGATTAGCGGGAAATGAGAATGAGTGATCGGAAAAATGATCAGAAAATAGAAAATCTGCTGAATCTTGCGCTGGATACACCGCAAAAGGAGCGTGAGAAATCAGAGCTTCTGGAGAGCGGATATCAGCCATATACACGCACCTGGCAGGTCATTGTGCGCTGCAGCAGTGATTTTGTAAAAGTGGCGAAAGGTAAATTCGGGGAGCGATGGAAGATTACGGAGCTTTCCGGAGGCTATGCAATCGTGACACTTGCGGAGCAGGATATAGAGCTGCTGGCCGGGCTGAGTCAGGTGGAATATATTGAGAAGCCAAAACGCCTTTATTTTTCTTTGGAGCAGGGACGTCGTGAATCCTGTATTTCAGCAGTGCAAAGCGGAGTTGACGGACTGGAGGGAGGAGGGGTCCTGATTGCCGTGATTGACTCAGGAGTCGATTATTTTCATCCTGATTTTCGAAAGCAGGACGGGACAACCAGGATACTGGCTTTGTGGGATCAAAGCATATCCGGCGGGGGAAAATTATTTGGCAGAATTCCGGAGGGCTTTGCACAGGGAATTGAATACACGAAAGCAGAGATTGATGCGGCACTTGCCGCAGGCAGCAGACAGGCGGGGCTTATGCTCGTCCCGGAAGAGGATTTAAGCGGTCATGGAACAGAGGTGCTTGGAATTGCAGCCGGAAACGGGCAGGCATCCGGCAGAAAATATCGGGGAGTCGCGCCGCAGGCAGAGCTGATCGTGGTGAAGCTTGGCACTCCGGAAGCGGATGGCTTTCCGCGTACGGCAGAAGTGATGCAGGCGGTAGAATATGTGGTGCGCAAAGCAGAAGAGCTTAGCCGGCCGGTGGCAGTGAATCTGAGCTTTGGAAATGTTTACGGATCACATCTTGGAAACACACTGCTTGAGACGTATCTTGATCAGATGGCAAATCGCTGGAAAAGTGTCTTTGTGACAGGGATGGGAAATGAGGCAGCAACAGACGGTCATGCATCCGGCCATCTCAAGGAGAAAGAAGGTGCCAAGAGTATTGAGTTTACAATCGGAGAGCAGGAAACGTCACTTGCGGTGCAGCTCTGGAAAAACTATGCGGATGCGTATCGGATTGAGATATACGACCCCATCAACCGTCAGGTGGGACCTTTTGGCAGGGAAACAGGAGCAGCGCAGTATCGGTTTGGCAGCACGGTGCTGCTGGTCTATTATGGGGAACCGGCGCCTTATCAGGGGCAGCAGGAGATTTTTCTGGAATGGCTTCCTGCGTCAGAAGGGCAATATTTGGAAAGCGGCATCTGGAAAATCGTACTGACGCCGGAAAAAATTGTGGATGGCAGATATGATTTGTGGATGAGTGATGGCCGCGCACGGGGATCTTATACCCGTTTTTTGCGTCCGGATCCCGGGGTGACACTTACGATCCCCTCCGCAGCTTCGCGTATTCTGGCGGTTGGAGCATATAATTCACGCACAAATGGATATGCAGCGTTTTCCGGACGCGGGTGGCCTGGGAAAACACATGGAGTCCGGCCTGATCTGGTGGCGCCAGGTGTTGAAATCACAACCACTGCACCGGGCGGCGGATACAGAACGGTAACCGGAACGTCATTTTCCGTTCCATTTGTGACCGGAAGCGCAGCGCTTCTGATGGAATGGGGGATCGTAAGAGCAAACGATCCGTTTTTGTACGGAGAAAAGGTGCGGGCGTATCTTCAAAGAGGCGCAAGACCGCTTCCGGGGTTTGAGGCGTATCCGAATGAGATGGTGGGGTATGGAGCACTTTGTACAGCACAAAGTCTCCCTCTGGAGTGAAAACAAATATGAAAAATTGTACAGTTGCTATTAGAAGTGAGATGATATAATTAAGTACAGTGAAATTAGCTGATGAGATAGAAGAAGAAGGAGGAGGCAGTGGCCATGCAGCAGGAATTCATTACAGTAACTTTCAATCGTACTAAAATCGCGATCCGGTGTGCGGATATTCTTTATGTGATCATGTCAGATGATCATTGTACGATTCATATATTTGATGGAAGTGTTTACCGTTGCCGGATGACACTGAAAAGGGGGCAGATAGCATGAAAAGAAAAAACGTAATTACTTTGACCACTGCCGCATTGACACTTACCATGACTGTCAGTGCCGGCTCAACCGCAATTGCAGCATCAGAATTAACGGCGGAAAGCAAACCGGCAACCCAGTATACGATTGATGCGAATCAGAAAGTGTATGCATTGCTGGATTTCGAGGATACTGCGGAGTTTGAGAATGCTGCAAAGGGGCAGATTGCTTCTCCGGATACTCTGGATATTTGTGATGAAAACGGGAAGGTTGTATGGAGTCAGACGGCATATGCTTTTCTGGATCAGGACGCTCCGGATACAGCGAATCCCAGCCTTTGGAGAAATACACAGCTGAATCATATTTATGGCCTTTTTGAAGTAACCGATGGAATTTATCAGGTGCGTGGCTATGATATGTCCAATGTCACATTCATAAAAGGTGATACAGGATGGATTGTAGTAGATCCATTGATGAGTGTAGAGTGTGCACAAGCGGCTTTTGCCCTGGTGGAAGAGAATCTGGGCACTTTTCCTGTAAAGGCAGTGATCTACAGCCATTCCCATGTTGATCATTTCGGTGGAGTCAAGGGAATTGTTTCGGAAGAAGAGGTACAAGCCGGCAATGTGCAGGTAATTGCACCGGAAGGCTTTGAGAAGCATGCTGTCAGCGAGAATATTTATGCAGGTACTGCTATGGGACGAAGAGCAAGTTACCAGTATGGAACAATGCTTGAGGGTGGTGAAACAGGATCCCTTGCCATTGGTATTGGTATGGGACAGTCCAAGGGCAGCACAAGTTATATTTCTCCTACACTTGAAATCACACAAACCGGTGAGAAGCATACCATTGACGGAGTGGAAATTGAATTTCAGCTTACTCCGGGCACCGAAGCACCGGCAGAGATGAACTTCTGGATTGGATCGAAAAATGCTTTGTGGATGGCTGAAAACTGTACAGGAACACTCCACAATCTGTATACACTCCGCGGAGCCCAGGTGCGTGACGGAAATGCATGGGCAGAGTATATTATGGAATCTCTGGCTCTTTATGGTGATCAGGCAGAGGTGGTATTCCAGTCCCATAACTGGCCGCATTGGGGAAATGATACGATTCAGGAATATATGACCAATACTGCGGCTGTATATAAGTTTATTAATGACCAGACATTGCTTTATATTAATGAAGGTTATACGGAAACAGAGATTGCCAATATGATCCAGCTTCCAGAGGAGCTGGAGAAGGTCTGGTATACCCGTCAGTATTACGGTACCGTTTCTCATAATTCGAAGGCAGTATATGAGAAATACATGGGCTGGTATGACGGTAATCCTGTCCATCTTGCTGAACTTACCCCATCGGATTATGCCAAAAAGCTGGTAGAATATTTCGGTGATACAGATGCGGTTCTTGAAAAAGCAAAAGAAGATTTTGCCAAGGGAGAATATCAATGGGTAGCCCAGATTACCAATACGCTGGTTTTTGCTGATCCGGAAAATATGGATGCACGTTATCTGTGTGCAGATGCATTGGAGCAATTGGGATATCAGGCAGAATCAGGTCCATGGCGCAGTGCTTACCTTTGTGCCGCACAGGAGCTGCGAAATGGTACAAATACCGATGATGCAACGCGAAGTAACGGTAACGGTGATGTTTTCTTACATATGACACCGGATATGATTCTGGATTATCTGGGAATTCTTGTAGATACAACGAAGGTTCCGGATCTGACGTTTACGGCAAATCTTATATTACCGGAAGGCAATTATGTACTCCGCGTGAAAAATGGTGTACTTCTTTATCAGAAGGGTATACAGGATGCAGATGCAGATGTGACATGGACGACCAAACGTGCCGGATTGTTGTCGATCGTTCAGAAAAACGCAGAGAATGCTGCTGCTTTGATCGAACAGGAGGGTGATGAGACTTGCCTGACACGATTGATGGATGCGGTTACTGTTACGTCAGAGTATAAATATTTTAATATTATTGAACCATAAAATTTTGGGGCGGAAGCAGGAGAATATGAATATGAAAAGATTTGCAGCATCTGCTGACAGTGAGACAGATGAAAATATATGGGAGACAGTGGAAGATGCTTATGTTTACGCATTTCCGCTGGTGCTCATGGATGCGACTGAGACCTCGGCAACGAACACAGAGGAAGTTGTTACCGAAAAAGCACCTGTAAATCAGTTTATACACAGTGTTGCACTGGCAGATGCACAATTCAGGACTGTGGTGACTCCTAATGTGGATACAATCTATTCACAAGTCTGGTATGATCTGAGCGAGGAGCCGATGGTCTATGAACTTCCGGAAACAGATCGTTTTTGTAAGGTTCTTTCCATGGATCCGGTCACATTTTTTAATAAGGCCAATGAGTTGATGGTAAAGAATTCTCCGGCAGCTGCAGATAAGGAAATGCTTGAAAAAATAGCAGCTGTGAATATAGGTCCTGGTATGGAATTTGACACTTCTGTTCTTACCGGTGATGTTGCAGAAAACTGGAAGACAATGCTGACAGAAATTCGGCTAAAGCTTATCAAAGAGGGTCAGAAATTCTCAAAAAAGCTTGGTCAGTGGGACTATTTTGGTGAACCAATCGGAGATTTCAATACAGAATATGCTTATCGTGCACTGGTAGCTCTTGCAGGGCTTGGTGCCAATACAGTTGAAGTTGCGCTGTATCCAAAGATAGAGCAGGATGCGGATGGAAATCCTCTGACAGGAGAAAAATCATATCTTCTCCATTTCGAAAGCTATCCGCAGGTTCTTGAAGGGGGCTTTTGGTCAGTGACTGCATACGGGGACGATGATTTCCTGATTGATAATCCGATGGATCGTTACTGTATCAATAACCGTTCCGGTTTGAAAATGAACGATGACGGTTCTGTAGATGTGATTCTGTCTGAGGATGCACCGGAGGATACGACAAACTGGCTGCCTGTAGGTGATGGCTTCCATCTGTTTATGCGCATTTATACGCCTGATATGGATGCACTGGAGACGTGGACGGCACCGACCATTACAGAGATTGATCCGTCAAATGGGAACTATAGCAATCCCCTAAAATAATGCATCTTAATCCAGCCCATCAGAGTGTGAAATCCTGCGTCAGATATCTTTGCCGTGCGTCAGCATGCCTGCAGATATCTTCCTTGTCTTTCGCACTTTGCTGAACTGTCTTAAATGCATTATTTACGAGGATTGCTATAAATATAATTATTTTCCGGGTGATCATAACAGAGGGAGGTATGACTGGAAAGCTACAATTCGTGCTGTTTTTAGACGTTTCGTGCCAAAGCGATTGAAAAAGAATGTGTTTTTTTTATAATGAAGCCAGAAAGAAGAAGTTACATGAAACAGGTACCTGCAAAATCTCTGGGACAAAAGGTTTTAAGGGTACATAAGAAGAAAAAGGAGGAGGAACGTGTACCGGATCAGTGTATTGGCGGAGGACAGGCAGAGAGGATTAATCTATGCGGATCGGATCAGAAGATTTTGCATGGAAAATGGTATTTTTCCTGAAGTGAAAGTGTATGAAAATCAGGAACGTTTTTTTGAACAAATCCAGATGCTGGAGCCAACCAGTGTGCTGCTTGCGCTGCATGGAGTAAACGGACTGAATGCAGCAGAACATCTTCGTTCACTATATCCACGGTGTGGGATGATCTGGTGCAGCGACCTTGATTTTTCTCTTCATGCGTTTCGTCTTCGTGCAGAATATTTTTTTATGGAACCTGTGGAAGATGAAAAATTTCGAGAGGGACTTTCGATCTGGCTGGAGCGCAGAAAAAAGTCCGGTTGTATCAGCTGGGGTAAAAACAGCAGACGGGAATAGCTGTCTTAATCTAAGAAAGGAAGAAAAATATGAAGAAGAGAAATGAAGTGATAGCAACAATACTTTTTTGTGCGATTATGACGGTAGGAAGCTTTTCAGTAAATGCGGAGCAGGAAAGTCAGAATGAAGCAGGCAGCAGTGTGTCAGTACTGCCGGTAAAGAAGCTTACAGAGAAATCTGTTGATGAAAATCCATTTATGGCGAAGGGTGATACGAATATACATCATGACTGTTATAATACGGACACGACAGATGCGGTACTGCCGCTTGGTATTTATCCGGAGATTAATGTTTCCTATGAAAAAGTAAATGCCAATGCATCTCCGGCCATCTTTTTTGATTCGTGCGGTCATGCGGTTGTACCGTTGCTTGGAGGACTTGCAATTCGGGATATCAACGCAGAGGAAACGCAGACAATTGGTTACTTTTCACCGACACAGCATGATGGAGGCGGCTATATGATTCAGAGCTCGTATTCATTTGTAGATGAGAGCGACCGCCTCGTGTGTCCGACAAGCAATAATCATATCCTGATTCTGAAAACAATGGATGAAGAAGGAAATGTATTGCCAGAATTTGAAAAAGTGCTTGATATTGATATCAAAGCGGCAGCAGAGGAAAAGCTTGGTAAAACACTTGATCAGAATCTTTTGTCGGTAGTGTTCGATTATGATGGAAATCTTTGGTTTGCGACGGGAGGCTTTCGAATCTATCCGGAGCGGAAGCAGCAGGGAGCGGTCGGTTATATTTCGCACACTGCAATTCAGGCAATTTTGAACGGCGAGGATACGGAGCTGTCAGATGCAGTATTTGTATATGAACTGGAGCCGGGCGAAGGGGCTGAAAATGGTATTGCGTCAGCGAAGGAAGGGGCAATTATTCTGACCAATCAGAATTGTTATCTGTTCCGGGCTGAGGATGCGGTGAAAAAGGTATGGGAAACACCGTATGAAAGTGCAGGGGCGAAAGACAGTAAGGAGGGTGATGAGACGACTGGCGGAGGACTTGCCTGGGGCGGTGGATGTTCCCCGTCTCTGACAAAGAATCTGGTAATGTTTACGGATAACCAGGAAACGGTAAATCTGATCGCATTGGATATAAAAACTGGTGAGAAGGTGGCAAGTCTTCCTGTGCTCGATGAACTTCCGGACGGAATGCAGGTATCGGTTGAGAATTCAGCAATTGTATATGATGATGGAGAGGGTACGGTCAGCACGATCGTCTGCAACTGGTTTGGAGCAGGAAGCGCGGATCTGGCAAAAGCGGACAGCGATTCTTCAATTCAGAGTTATGCAAATATTTATGACATCGGCTGGCTGAGCCAGGGGAACAGTCGGATTATGCCGGGGGTTGAGCGCGTAGACACGATTAAAACAGAGAGTGGATACGAGATGAAGAGTATCTGGTGCAGAGAGGATCTGAGGGATACGTCGATCCTGAAGCTGTCTACGGCAACCGGTTATATTTATGGATACGTACAGGATCTCAATACCGGCATGTGGCAGTATATTATACTGGATTTCGAAACCGGTGAGACCGTATTTTCCATGGATGTGGCGAACAAATACGGCTATAACAATATGGCAATCGGCATGTATGCAGGAAACAGCGGCAATGCGCTTTATTGTCCGACGGGATATCTGGAAGTACTAAGACTTCAGGATCGATTTGTTTATTTGCCGGAAATGCCGTACCGAGAGGTGGATCTGGACCAGGCAGAGCGGACAGTACTTGAACAGGAAAGATTTGAGACAGACGGCGGAGTCGGAGCTGTGGCAGGATGGCTTGATACGGTTACAGTTGAAAATGTGCATCCGAATACAACGGTAGCACTGCGCATGAATGGACTCTCCGGGGATGCGGATACACTGAAGTTATATGCATACGGTGCAGATGGAGCATTGCAGGAGGTGCCGCTGGAACTCTGGCATATTCAGGAGGATGGCAATATACCGGAAACACTGAATGAAGAGACACTGTATGAAGTACATGTGACCGTGGAAGACGGGGGCAGCTTTGATTTGTGTGATGAGGAAAAGAAAATCACAATTTCGGCAGTTACCGGAAGATAAAAGGTGATCTGCATCCTGCGTTCATGAGCAAGTAGCGAAGCGGATTGTGAATGTCCGCTTTGTAGAAAGGTAAAATACAATTACAAATATTACAGAACCCCTGGGATTATTTTGCGGTAATCCCAAGGGTTTTATCTGTTTAACCGAGTCGAGCAAGTCACCTGCTTCAATTGCGAATATCCGCTTTGATTGCTTCAGTTATGTGGAATACAGTCAGCTTTGCCATGTGTCTGCAAGCAAAAGCAAAGTGCAGATGCCGCTGTGCTTTACCCTCCGATATACTCCGTGATCACACCGGTCAGTGCCGGCAGGATCTGCTGCTTTCTGGAAAGCAGGTTTTCCTGGAAGGAATGATCCTCGCCATCGGCATTTGGAAAGGCTTCTGCGGCCCACGGTGCACGGCTGCCGCCGGCATAGATGACGGAGCCGTTTTCCAGAATGCTCGTAAAGACGAGAACGGCAAGATCGATCCGCTTTTTCTGGGCAAAGCGGTCGAGTGCAGCCAGGATCTCTCTTGAGTCGGTGCGCGTTTCTTTTGCAGAGGGTACGATTACCTGGGAGATGGAGAGCTTGCAGGAGAAAAGATCGTAGATCTTAAGATCCTGATTGAGCATATCACTGAAGCTCATTTTTTCCTGGTTTGAGGTAATGCGGAACATTTCTTCGGCAAAGGTATCAATGTCGAGGTCTGCGATCGCCGCCAGAATGTTGGCTGTCTGGATATCGCGGTCCGTGGTGGTCGGTGAATGGAAATCCATGGTGTCGGATAAGACGGCGCCAAGCAGAAGTCCGGCAAGCGCCGGAGGAATCGGAATCTGGTTTTCCCGAAAGATGGTGGCAACGATTGTGGCAGTGGAGCCGACGATCTCATTTCGGAAGGCCACCGGCTGTGAGGTTGAGAAATCGTTGATCCGATGGTGATCGATGACCTCAAGCACCGTTGATTTTTCAATTGCATTTACGGACTGTGAAAATTCGTTGTGGTCGACGAGGATCAGCCTTCGCTTCGGGGCGTTCATGATGTGGTATCTGGAAACATAGCCGAAAAGCTGCTCGTTCTGATCGACGACCGGGTAGGCCCGGTAACGGTTTCGTAGCATTTTTACGCCGACGTCCTCTGCCAGCTCATTGGTGTGGAAGAGGACGGGGCTTTTTTTCATGATTCGTTCGACAGACGGTGCGAAGTAAAGATAACGCGAGGTATTCATCGTGCCGTGTCCGGAGCGGATGATCGGGCAGTGATGTTTTTTTGCCTCTTCGATGACGGACTCATCGACAGTATCCGCCCATACGATGATCAGCATTCCGGCACCGAGCTGAATGCATTTTTTCTGTGCCATCGTATCTGCGCCGACGATGACGATCCGTTTCTCGACCTCATAGCGGTCGAGGTGTTCCGGATAAGTCATGGCGATAATGCTGACTTTGCCGTTGACTGCGACGTTCGGATCGTCATAGACAATACTTCCGTTGATTGTTTTTCGGATGTTTTCAACCGGTGTGTGCGCCAGAATGTCGATGGACCTGGCGGTATCATCGAGTCCGACAACGGAGAAATCGGATTTTGTGACCATGCCGAGCACGTGGTTCCGGGCATCGACGACGCCGCAGTAGGCGAGGTTTTCCTTCTGCATGATCTGCATGGTTTCGTAGATCGTGGTTTCCGGCGTGATGGAGACAGGTGGATCCATGGTGATCTCCGAAAGCTTCATCCGCGCATCCTGTAATAGCTGCGGCGGTTCAAAACCGAAACGATCCAGCAGATAGGAGGTTTCGGCGTTCAGGGCGCCGAGCCGGCATGGAG
>ERZ894186.456-NODE-456-length-17589-cov-19.822402_pt1 | contig 17589 bp, 19 predicted proteins | sample MGYA00380280_ERZ894186 | MGnify/ENA primary metagenome ERZ894186 (study PRJEB32331, sample SAMN06328449) | human gut metagenome | biome: human gut microbiome; feature: stool | host: Homo sapiens | collected 2013-02-13 ... | reverse complement strand
CCAGCGCACCGGCCTCTCGGTGGGCGTCGCTGCTGAGCCGGCCCAGCTCACCCATGTCTCCCATCACCGCCACCCGGCGACGGCAGTCGGTGTCCGCCAGAATGGTCAGCGCTGCCGCCATGGCCTGAGGATTGGCGTTATAGCAGTCGTCGATGATGAGCCGCTCCTCCGGCAGACGGATGCGCCGCATCCGGGAGCCCGTGGAGACATAATGCGCCACGCCCTCCCGGATCTGCTGCGCCGTCAGTCCCAGCCGCTCGCCAATGGCCACCGCCATGGACGCCGGATAGATCATGTAGTCTCCCGGTGACGGAATGTGCAGCGGATAGACGCCGCAGGGCGTGGTCACGGTGCAGGAGAGGCCCTCCACGCCGTGGGTGACGATGTCCGTGACCCGGACGGCACAGTTCTCTCCCCGGCCACAGAGGATGGTCTCGAAGGGCAGCTCCAGCCCCGCCAGCAGGGCATCGTCGCCGTTGAGCACCGCCAGACCGCCGGGCTGCAGATGCTCGAAGATCTCGCTCTTGGCCCGCAGGGTACCCTGGCGGGTGTTGCCGAGATTTTCAATGTGGGCATCCCCGATGTTGGTGATGACCGCCACCGTGGGACGCACCATCTCCCCCAGATAGCGGATCTGGCCGAAGTGATCCATGCCTGTCTCGATGACCGCCGCCTGATGCTCCGGCATCAGGCGCAGCAGGGTCTGTGGCGTACCGATCTCGTTGTTGTAGTTGGCCTCGGTCTTGAGGGTAAGGAAATGCTGGCTCAGCACCGAGGCGATCATCTCCTTGGTGGTGGTCTTTCCGGCGGAGCCGGTGATCTGCACCACGGGGATGGGGAATTTCTCCCGATACCACCCCGCCAGCTGTCCCAGCGCCCGGAGGGTATCCTCCACCTGCACATAGAACTTCCCCGGCACCAGCGCCTCCGGCAGGCGGCTGCACAGGCAGCCCGCAGCGCCGCTCTCCAGCGCCTGCGTCAGATAGGTGTGGCCGTCAAAGCGCTCACCCACCAGTGGGATGAACAGGCAGCCCTGCTCCACCCGGCGGCTGTCGGTGCTGACGCAGGAAAAGCCCTCGCCGTCCTGCACCAGCGTGCCGCCGGTGGCCGCACACAGCTCCTTTGCCGTACAGGTCATCATGTCCGCTGCACTCCTCTCGCCTTCAGAGACTCCTCTACGATCCTCTCACAGAGGTCGGCATAGCTCAAACCCACCTGCGCCGCCTCCTGCGGAACCAGACTGGTGGGGGTCATGCCCGGCAGTGTGTTGATCTCCAGGCACCACGCCTTTCCCTCCTCATCCAGCAAAAAATCGGAGCGGGAATACACCGACAGGCCCAGTCCCCGGTGGAGCTTCAGCGCCATCTCACCGATCTGGTGCCACTCCTCCTCCGTGATGGGGGCGGGGCAGATCTCCTGAGCACCGCCCTTCTGATATTTGGAAACGTAGTCGAAATATTCGCCACGGGGGATGATCTCCACCGCAGGCAGATAGGTGTCCCCCAGCACGGCGATCTGGATCTCACGGCCCTTGATCTTCTTCTCCACCACCACGTGGTCGCCATAGGTCAGCAGCTTGGCCAGGGCTTCCCGCAGCTGCTCCTTGGTATCCGGCAGCTCCACACCGATGGAACTGCCGCCGTTGACGATCTTCACGGCGCAGGGGACCTCCAACTCCTCCACCAGACGGGGGATATCGGAGGCCGTGTAATGGACATCACGCCACGGCGCCGTGCGAATCCCCTCAGACTCCAGAAACCGCTTGGTAACGGATTTGTCCATGGCCATGCCGCTGCCCAGATAGCCAGAGCCGGTGTAGGGTACTCCCAGCAGATCCAGCGTGGCCTGAATACGACCGTCCTCGCCGCAGGAGCCGTGGAGCGCCAGAAACACGATATCCGCCATGGCGCACACCGCCAGCACGTCCTTGCCCAGCAGGGACGGCCCCTGATCCTTCCGACTGCGGCGCACGGCCTCCAGATCCGGAGCCTCCTCCGTGACCCGGTTGTCGCCGCACAGGCCGTCCGGGGCATCGAAGATATCCTCCAGCCGACCCTCATAGCTCTCCAGCCCCAGGAACATATCCACCAGAATAGCCTGATGTCCCCGCTCCCGCAGTGCCCGGCACACACCGGTGCCGGAGGTCAGAGCCACCTGGCGCTCCGTGCTGAGTCCACCGGCCAACACAACGATCTTCATAAGCTTTGCCTCGCTTTCGCTTGAATCACAGGGCGGCCCGCCGACAGCAAGCCACCTATTATATCAGTATGTCAGTATAGCATATCCCTCCGGCGATTACAACCGGGCAGGGAAATTTTCAACGACAAAAGAACCGCCCCATGGGGCGGTTCTTGGAAAAGCTCTATGCAGCTAACGCAGCCAGTCCGGCAGGGAGCGCTTCTGGATGCCGGAGACCATGCCCATGGCGATGAACAGCGTCACCACCGACGAGCCGCCATAGCTGATGAAGGGCAGCGTCAGGCCCACCACCGGCAGCACAAACAGGCACATCCCCACGTTGGAGACGATCTGGAACACCAGCATCCCCGCTACGCCCACGCAGATGTATGCGTCCAGCTGGCTCTTGGCGTTGCGGGCCACTACGATACAGCGGATAACGATGGCCGCCAGCAGCGCCAGCGTCAGCACACAGCCCAGCATCCCCAACTCCTCCCCGATGACGGCGAAGATGAAGTCCGTGTGCCGGAAGGGCAGGTTCACGGAGGAGGTACTCTGGGTCTGAGCCCCGTGGAGCAGCCCTTGTCCCGTCAGGCGACCGCCGCCGATGGCCATCAGGCTCCGGGTCTGCTGCCATCCGGCCCCCAGCGGATAGAGACTGTGATCCACCAGTACCTGAAAGCGCTCCTTCATATAGGGTGGGATCTTGTCCAGCTCCCACAGTAGGTAAAAGCCAGCCCCGGCGCCAAAGATGCCCAGAGCGAACCACCGGAGGGCTACCCCGGCGGCAAAGGCCATGCAGGCGAAGATACACACATACACCAGTGCGCTGCCCATGTCGGAGGAGATCACGTAGTAAAGACCGATGGTCACCAGCAGATTCCCCGCCAACAAACCCACAGCGGGGATGGACTTCATGTCGCCCCGGCCCTTCATCCACACCAGCTGGCGGGCCAGCAGCAGAATAAAGGTCAGCTTCACCACCTCTGCCGGCTGCACCTGAATGGGGATGCCCCGGACGCCCAGCCACGCCAGATTGCCGTTGGCCGACACACCCAGCGGAGTTTTCAGCAGCAGGAAGAAGCCAAGGTTAAAGGCCAGCAGCCACTGCCACTTTTTGCTGATCTCCGTCAGGTCCACCATGGACACCACGAAATACAGCACAATGCCCAGCGCCAAGCCGCACAGCTGGATGATGACGCACTTGAGTCCCCCCTGATACCGGGTGGCGCTGTAGATCATCACCACGCCGAAGAGGGACGTCACGGTACACAGGGCCAGCAGTAGAAGATCTGCTTGACGGATAATATCTAATATGGTATTTTTCACACTTTTCAGCATGGATGTTTCCTCGAATGATCTATATAGAGCTTATATTGATTTAGTGTACCACGTTTTCCTGCCGGTGTAAACCGAAGTTTTTGTGAACGTGGGATTGACAAGTGATGCCCACGGTGATATATTGGAGCAAAAGTAAGAAAAGTTATACTTTTCATATCGGGAGGGATCGTTGTGGGAAAGAAGGACGACCGGTACTATATGTCCTCGGTAAAGCTCGGCCCCAAGGGACAGATCGTCATCCCCAAGGAGGCACGGGCCATGTTCGGTCTGGAGCCGGGGGACACGCTGGTGCTGCTGGCAGACACCAAAAAGGGCATCGCCCTACAGACGGCGGATAAGCTGAATCCCCTGCTGCGGCGGGTGTTTCAGCAGCTGCCGGGAGATGAGGAGGCGGAGGAATGAACGCACTGACGGTCAAGGGGCTGTGCAAGCGCTATCCGGCCTTTTCGCTGGAGAACGTGAACTTTTCCGTGCCGGAGGGAGCCGTCATGGGCTTCATCGGACGCAACGGAGCGGGCAAATCCACCACGCTGAAGGCTCTTCTGGGGCTGGTACACCCGGATGCCGGGGAGGTAACGGTGCTGGGCAAGTCCTTCCGGGAGGAGGAACGATATATTAAAGAGCGCATCGGCGTGGTGCTGGGCGGCATCGACTTCTATCCCAAGAAGAAGGTACGGCTCCTCAGCGACGTGACCCGCCGGTTCTACGGCAACTGGCAGGAGGAGAAGTACCGTCACTACCTGGATCTGTTCGGCATTGACCAGGAGAAGCGGGTGGATCAGCTGTCTACCGGCATGAGGGTAAAGTACATGATCGCTCTGGCCCTGAGCCACGATGCCCGGCTGCTGATCCTGGATGAGCCCACCAGCGGGCTGGACCCGGTGTCCCGTAACGAGCTGACGGAGCTGCTGCGGCGCATTGCCGCCGACGGGCAGCGCAGTGTGCTGTTCTCCACCCACATCACCTCGGATCTGGAGAAATGCGCCAGCCACATCACCTTCATCAAGGACGGCACCATCCAGCACACCGGCACGCTGGCGGACTTCCGGCAGCACTACGACTACCTCCGCCAGCCGGGACAGGAGCTGACGCTGGAGGACATCATCGTTTCCGTGGAGAGGAGGCCCTTGGATGAAAACGCTATTGTATAAGCAGCTGCGGCTGGTGTGCCAGCCTATGACGCTGGTGTTCTGCCTGTTCGGAGTCATGCTGCTGATCCCGGCCTATCCCTATACCGTCATGTGGTTCTATGTGATGCTGGGGCTGTTCTTCTCCTTCCTCAACGGGCGGGAGCAGAAGGACGTGTACTACTCCGCCTTGCTGCCCATCCGAAAGCGGGACACCGTCAAGGCCAACTGCCTGTTCGTGGGGCTCATCGAGCTGCTGGCGCTGGTCATCGCCGTCCCCTTCGCCCTGCTGCGGGCGAAGCTGGGTATCGGGGACAATCCCGTGGGCCTCAATGCCAATGTGACGCTGTTCGCCTGCGGACTGATGCTGTTCGCCGTGTTCAACGCCGTGTTCCTGCTGTCCTTCTACCGGACGGCCTACAAGGTGGGCGTATCCTTCGTGAAGGCGTGTATCATCATGGCGGTGGCGGCGATCATCATGGAGGCCGCCGTCCACTTCCCGGCACTGAGCCGCTTCAACGGCTATGATCTAGCCTGTCAGCTGCCGCTGCTGGCGGCGGGACTGGTGATCTGGTGCGGCAGCTGGCCCCTGATCTTCCGGGGTGCCGCCGCCCGATACGAGAAGGTTGACCTGTAAGCCAGTGACCCTCAGCATCATCTGCGGACGGCAAGGACACCCTCTGAACAAAAGAGGACAGGGCTGCGCCCTGTCCTCTTTCGCTCTCTCAGTCCGCCAGACCTTTCCCGGCGGAAAACTGATCGTATTTCGCCTGAAGCCACTGCTTCAGCTCTTCCACACCGGCCTCGTCCCATGGGAAATCTCTCTCCTGCCTGTCCTGCGCCGCCTCGTAGCAGTACACGGAATAAACCGCCGTGTGCAGTATGCCCTTTTCCTTCCCCATGTCAAAGCGGTAGCGGAAGTCTCCGATGCTGCCGGTATAGACAAAGGCCCGCTTGAACCAACGGGGCGTCAGCTCTGCAAATTGTGGATGCATCCTGTCCCCTCCCCTTTTGTTTTTTATCAGTATACCACAGCCTGCCGAAAAAGGACAGTCAAAAATAGACACCCGGCGGCAAAATCAGGAAAAAGCGCTTGAAAATCTCCTCCGACCGTGGTATCATGTATGTAACGTTTGGAACATTTAAGTTTCGGCTGAGAAAAGGGGTATCCGAATATGGAAAGTGCAGTGAAGCGCATCGGCGTGCTGACCAGCGGCGGCGACGCCCCCGGCATGAACGCCGCCATCCGTGCGGTGGTGCGGACGGCAATGAAGAACAGCATCGAGTGCGTGGGCATCCGCCGGGGCTGGGCGGGCCTTATCGCCGGGGATATCTGTCCCATGAATTCCGGCAGCGTCAGCCGCATCATCAACCGGGGCGGCACCGTTCTCTACACCGCCCGCAGCGACGAGTTCCGCACGCCGGAGGGACAGAAGAAGGCCGCCAACACCTGCAAGCTGCTGGGGCTGGACGGCATCGTGGCCATCGGCGGCGACGGCACCTTCCGGGGGGCGCAGGATCTGTCCAGATTCGGCGTGTCCGTGGTGGGCGTGCCGGGTACCATCGACAACGACATCGTCTGCACCGACTATACCATCGGCTTCGATACCGCCGCCAATACCGCCGTGGAGTGCATTGACCGTCTGCGGGACACCATGCAGTCCCACGAACGCTGCTCCGTGGTGGAGGTCATGGGCCGTCACGCCGGGTATCTGGCTCTGTATGTGGGCGTAGCCGTGGGGGCCACCGCTGTGCTGGTACCGGAGCATCAGTATGACTTTGAAAAGCACGTGGCCGAGAAGATCCGCGCAGCCCGGTTGGGGGGCAAAACCAACTTCATGATCGTGGTGGCCGAGGGTGCCGCCAGCGCCATGGATGTGGGCAAGGAGATCAAAGAGCATCTGGGGCTTGACCCCCGTGTCACCATTCTGGGCCACATCCAGCGGGGCGGCAGTCCCACCGCCAAGGATCGTGTGCTGGCCACCCGCATGGGCTACGAGGCGGTGCGGGTGCTGGCCGAGGGCATGACCAACCGGGTCATATGCGTCCGGGATGACCAGATCGTCAACGTGGATATCGACGAGGGACTGGCCATGAAAAAGACCCTCAACGCCGAGGAATTCGAGGTCATGACCGTTATGACCGGTGTGTGAGCCATATACGAAATAGAATAAGAGTATCCCATGGAGGAGAAGCACAGCTTCTTCTCCATGGTCTTTTTGTGCAAAAAGCGTTGACGGACATCGAATCTTATGGTTCGTAATAGGAAACTTTTCTTATGTTCCCTCTGCGTCACGGAGCGCTGTTTGTTGTGTTCTGCGCCGAACCTGCCTGTTTTGTCAAAAATGTTCATCTGTTATTGTGCATTTTTGCCGCCGCACCCCCTCGCAGGGTGCATGGATTGAAATCATATTTGATAATTCAAGATATACATGGTATACTTAGCCGCACCCCCTCACGGGGCGCATGGATTGAAATTCATTGTTCTGACACAGGTACAGTCAGGCAGAGTCGCCGCCTCCCCACACGGCATGGAGAAAAAATGTTCCAAAGGAGTGCTGTCCGAATGAATCCTGCTGATATCATCAAAGATGCTGTTGCACTTATCAAAGAATGGAACGCAGTCAAAAAGAACACAGATATGATGTTGAATCCGGGGAATTGATCGGCTATACTGAGGCTCTTAGTGTACTTCAGGATGCGTGTTCGCCGGATATGCGCCGTGAAGTCGGTCTTGATTTCGATATCGACGCAGCATACCTGAATAGTACGAAAAAAGGAGGGACTTGCTGTTATGACCTCGATGGAAAAGAAATTGACTGAAAACCGATTAACCGAAGTGAAAGCTGCCCTCTCTGCAAAATACCGCACAGTTGATCTTGGCGGGGAAAAATTTTTCGTTGCCACAGATGGAGCGTTCTTCCGAGTTGGTGTATTTCCCGGTGCGATGGCGCTGGTGATTGAATATGCTGATACGGAACAGGAAGCGAGGCAGAACGCACTGGAGGACGGAGACCGTTTCTATCTGGATGAAACAACTCTGGATGAGATGCTTCGCCTCATGATAGCCGAAATTGAGAGGTGCTGACCGATCCCCATCTGTCAGGCTCCGGCTCTCGGAGTTTTTCGCCATTTGGGCGGCAATTTGCAGCACGTCCCGGTCGGAAAGCGTCGAACTGCGAATTTGTGCTTGACTTTCCGTCTGGTTCTGTGCTACAATATCCCCAGTGGTGGATGTGTCCGACTTGACGGACTGCCCCACAGAGGTGGTGGATGTGTCCGACTTGACGGACTGCCCCACCTTTTTTATTGGATTAATATCATACAGATACTTCACACCGTTTGCGGATTCCGCCACGTTCAGCGTGGCCTTCCAGACGGTGTTATTTTTATCCTGAATGTACGTTGTCCAATACTGCCAGTCATTCTTGCCGTTCTGCATTGATGCGGGCCAGTTCCTGTACGCCGACCTCGGACACCAGCTGCTGGAGCGCCCCGTTGCCGAACTTGCTGAACTCCTTCGGCTGGCGCACCGGCTTCAGCGCTCCACGCAGATTGTCCGCTGTCATATTGTGCAGTGCCAGAAGATCACGGGTTTCCTCCACCGGCTCCCGCAGCGAGAACTGATCCTTTACTCCTCGCTGATTCTCCGTGCCTCATCCAGAAGTTCTTCTCCCGTTGCTTCCCGATGATCCACCATGTAATCCATCATTTTGTACTGCTGTTCTTCCGTTTCCATCCGTAGAGCGATTTCCATTGCGGCTCCCTTTCGCACGCCAAATGCTTTCAATCCACGAATCAACAGCTCCTCTGCCTCCGTCAGTTTTCTCATACGCATCCTCCATCATCCGCAAATCATCTGCAATCTGTTTTGCCCGCTTCCCGCCCACCGCATACAGCGGCGTGGCATCTGTTCCGTCTCCTATGCCATATAAAGCGAACACCTGTACGCCTTTTTCATCAGCATACACCCACTTGGTTGCCTCGTCAAGAAGGTTTTCACCGCTTTTGATCTCGGCGTTCATCCGTCGTTCCAGCAGTTCCCGCTCCGCTCGTTTCAGCTGCGACCGCCTTCACCTTGGCGATGAAGTCCTTCAGCTTGCCGATGAGCTTTTCCGTCCCCCACACTCCCCCCGGCAGCGAGACACAAAAAATTCCCGGAGAGCCTTCGTTCTCCGGGAATTTTTTATGAGTCAATAGACGCTATCAAGCCTTGCCGGCGCAGCCCAGCACGTCCACCAGCTTGTGGCGCACCAGCTCCTTGATGTTGGCACGGGCGGGCTTCAGATACTCACGGGGGTCGAACTTGTCGGGATGCTCCTCCATGAACTGACGGATGGTGCCGGTCATAGCCAGCCGCAGATCGGAGTCGATATTGATCTTGCACACGGACAGCTTGGCCGCCTCACGCAGCTGCTCCTCCGGCACACCGATGGCATTGGGCATCCGGCCGCCGTGGTCGTTGATCATCTTCACATACTCCTGCGGCACGGAGGAAGAGCCGTGCAGCACGATGGGGAAGCCGGGCAGACGGCGGGAGACCTCCTTCAGCACGTCGAACCGCAGGGGAGGCGGCACCAGAATGCCCTGCTCGTTGCGGGTACACTGCTCAGGCTTGAACTTATAGGCGCCGTGGCTGGTACCGATGGCGATGGCCAGAGAGTCGCAGCCGGTCTTGGACACGAACTCCTCCACCTCCTCCGGACGGGTATAGGATGCCTCATGAGCGGCCACCTTCACCTCATCCTCAATGCCGGCCAGCGTACCAAGCTCGGCCTCCACCACCACGCCGTGGTCGTGGGCATACTCCACCACACGCTTGGTGATCTCGATGTTCTCGGCAAAGGGCTTGGAGGATGCGTCGATCATCACAGAGGTAAAGCCGCCGTCGATGCAGCTCTTGCAGGTCTCGAAGTCGGGACCGTGGTCCAGATGCAGCACGATGGGGATATCGGGGCAGCACTCCACAGCGGCCTCCACCAGCTTCACCAGATAAGTGTGGTTGGCATAGGCACGGGCGCCCTTGCTGACCTGAAGGATCACGGGGGCGTGCTCCTCCTGGCAGGCCTCGGTGATGCCCTGTACGATCTCCATGTTGTTGACGTTGAAAGCGCCGATGGCGTAGCCGCCGTTATAGGCCTTTTCAAACATTTCCTTGGAAGTGACCAGTGGCATAAAAATCGCTCCTTTAGCAAAATAGTTCTTGACTTGTACGGAATGATTGGAATAATATATCCATGGTTTATTGTATCACACTTTTTCTTTTTTGCAACCCCCAGTCATTTACTTTATGGCATTTCCGTGCTAAACTGATAGAGCTTGATTAAAAATTCTTCTGTGGAGGTATAGATCATGAAAGAATTAAAGGGTGCCTGCATCATCGGACAGTCCGGCGGGCCTACATCGGTCATCAACGCCAGTGCCTACGGTGTCATCGACACGGCGCTGAAGTCCCCCTGCATCACGCAGGTGCTGGGCGCCGAGCACGGCATCAAGGGCGTGCTGAATGACCGTCTGTTCGACATGGGGCTGGAGGACCCGGAGGAGCTGCGGCTGCTGAAATACACTCCCTCCTCTGCTCTGGGTTCCTGCCGCTATAAGATCGCAGACCCGGAAAAGGACGATACCGACTATCGCCGGATCCTGGAGGTGTTCAAGAAGCATAACGTCCGCTACTTCTTCTATAACGGCGGCAACGACTCCATGGATACCTGCAACAGAATCAACACCTATATGCAATCCGTGGGCTACGAGTGCCGGGTCATGGGCGTACCCAAGACCATCGATAACGACCTCTTCGGTACCGACCACTGCCCCGGCTACGCCTCGGCGGCCAAGTACATCGCCACGTCCATGATGGAGGTCTATCACGACGCCCATGTCTATGACACCGGCATGATCGTGGTCATGGAGATCATGGGCCGCCACGCCGGCTGGCTGGCCGCCTCTGCGGCGCTGGCGTCGGAGTACGGCGCAGGTCCCGACCTCATTTATCTGCCGGAAACGGATTTCAGTATGCCCAAGTTCATCGAGGACGTGAAGCGGGTCTATGCCGAAAAAGGCAGCTGTATCATCGCCGTCTCCGAGGGCATCCACTATGAGGACGGCGGCTTCGTCTCCGAGGCCAAGGTAGCCGCCAATGACGGCTTCGGCCATGCTCAGCTGGGCGGTCTGGCCGCCATTCTGGCGCAGGTGCTGAAGGAGGAGACCGGCGCCAAGGTCCGTGGCATCGAGCTGAATCTGCTGCAGCGCTGCGGCGCACATCTGGCCTCCGAGACGGATATCGAGGAGTCCTTTATGGCAGGCAAGGCCGCCGTGGAAAACGCCGTCAACGGCATCAACGGCCGCATGATCGGTTTTGAGCGTGGCGTCCGGGACGGCCGCTATGCCTGCAAAACCAAGCTGATCCCTCTGATGGAGGTGGCCAATGTGGAGAAGAAGATCCCCCGTGAGTGGATCAATGCCGAGGGCAACGGCGTGAACCACCAGTTCATCGAGTACGCCCTGCCTCTGATTCAGGGTGAGCCGGATCTGCCCAAGGTGGACTCCCTCCCCCGCTTCGCCAAGCTGAAGAAAATTCTGGCAAAATAATCGCAGCCATAAAAAATGTCCGGCCATAGGGCCGGACATTTTTTGCAGTTCTCCTACTGATCGAAGGAGGGGTTGACGAAGTAGAGATTCTTCTGATCCATCTTCTCCTTTGCCAGCTGCAGCCCCTCACCGAAGCGCTGGAAATGGACGATCTCACGGGCCCGCAGGAACTTGATGACATCGTTGACGTCGGGGTCATCCGACAACCGCAGGATGTTGTCATAGGTCACACGGGCCTTCTGCTCTGCTGCAAGGTCCTCTGTCAGATCTGCGATCAGGTCCCCCTTCACCGCCATGGAGGCGGCGTTCCACGGGAAGCCGGAGGCGGCAGTGGGATAGACCCCGGCGGTGTGATCCACGAAGTACGCTTCATAGCCGGCGTCCTTCACCTCCTGCTCCGTCATGCTCCGGGTCAGCTGGTGAACGATGGTCCCCACCATCTCCAGATGCCCCAGCTCCTCCACACCAATATCCGTCAGCAGCGCCTTCAGCTCCGGGTATGGCATGGTGTAGCGCTGGCTGAGATACCGCAGGGAGGCTCCCAGCTCTCCGTCCGGCCCGCCGTACTGACTGATGATGAAGGCCGCCAGTTTGGGATTGGGGTTGGCGATGCGTACCGGGTATTGCAGCTTCTTCTCATAGACAAACATCAGTCCGAACCTCCTTCATCCCAGGGCCACGGGTCCTTGAGCCACCGGTAGCCGCCCTCGGTAACGGTGGTCTGGGTCAAGGGGCCGTACTGCGCCTCATAGCGGGCTCTCCCCTCCTGCGCCAACCGGATATATTCCCAGTAGAGGGCCAGCACCTCCTGATCCTCGGCATGGGTCACCAGATACAGCCCCAGCTCGTCGATGGCGAAATCCAGTGCCATCAGCTCTGACAGCGCCGTGTTGGCCGCCGGGAACCGGCTTTTCAGCTCCTTATGAAACGGCAGGTCCAGTCCGGGGAACAGCGTCCCCTGCTGCAAGGCCTCCCGCTGATCGTAGCGCTTGGGGTCCTGCCCCTGCATGGCCACAAAGGGAAACGCCATAGCGGCGCACCGTCCCGGCAACTGCCCCTTCCCCTCCGGGCACTTATTCTCCGCCGCAGCGTTGGTGATTTCTGTGTACAAGAGTCCTTCCTCCTCACAGGTCATGTGTGAGCCAAGCGGCTCATCCCATTCTATGCCACCGCCGTGAAACTGGGGACTTCCCTTTTCGGAAACTTATGGTATAATGTCTCTAACGTATCTTTATCATAGGAGGAATCAGATATGGCAAACCAGATCATCCCCCAGCGCAGTGAGGTTCCGGAGGAATACACATGGAACCTGAAGGACCTGTATGAAAGCGATCAGGCGTGGAATGAGGAATATAAGGCTCTGAAGGCCCTCCCGGAGCAGATCACCGCCTTCCGTGGCACGCTGGGCCGCACCGCCGAGGACCTGCTGGCATGGTTCCGGCTCCAGGATCAGGTGGAGGAGCGGCTGAGCCGCCTGTATGGCTACGCCAGCTGCAAGGGCGACGAGGACACCGGCAACAGCTTCTATCAGGATATGCGCGGCAAAGCCATGAGCACACTGGTGACCATCTCCAGCGCTGCTGCCTTTGCCACCCCGGAGATCATGGAGATCCCGGAGGATACCCTGAATCTGTTCTACACCGCCCAGCCGGAGCTGGAGACCTACCGCCGCAGCCTGTATCAGATCCGCCGCCGCAAGGCCCACATCCTCTCCCCTGCCGAGGAGAAGCTGCTGGCCTCCGCCGGCGAGATGGCCAACGCCTCTGAGAACGTGGCCAGCGTGTTCCGCAACGCCGATATGGTCTATCCCGACGTGGTGGACGAGGCCGGCAATGCCCATCAGCTGACGGACGCCACCTTCGTCCCCATGCTGATGAGCCCCGACCGGGAGCTGCGCCGCCGTGCCTTCGAGACCTACTACAAGGCGCTGGGCCAGTATAAGAACACCGTGGCCGCCACGCTGGACGGCCAGTTCAAGCAGCTGTGCTTCTTCGCCAACGCCCGCCACTACGACAGCACCCTTCAGGCATCTCTGGACGCCACTGAGGTGCCGGTGCCGGTGTATCTGAACCTCATTGAGGCAGTCCACGGCAATCTGGATAAGATGTACCGCTATGTGGCCCTGCGAAAAAAGGTCATGGGCGTGGACGAGCTGCATATGTACGACGTCTATACCCCCATTGTGGCGGACGCCGACAAGGAGATCACCTATGAGCAGGCCAAGGAGACCGTGCTGGAGGCCCTCCATGTGCTGGGCGATGACTATGTGGCTCTGCTGAAGGAGGGCTTCAACAACCGCTGGATCGACGTCTACGAGAACGTGGGCAAGCGAGGCGGCGCCTATTCCTCCGGCATCAGCCGTCCCCACCCCTATGTGCTGCTGAACCACAAGAACAATCTGGACTGCCAGTTCACGCTGGCCCATGAGATGGGCCACGCCCTGCACAGCTATCACAGTTGCAAGTATCAGCCCATCAGCACCAGCGACTATGTCATCTTCGTAGCCGAGGTGGCCTCCACCTGCAACGAGGTACTGCTGATGCGCCACCTGCTGAGCAAGACCACCGACAAGAAGCAGCGTGCCTATCTCATCAACCACTTCCTGGATCAGTTCAAGGGTACCGTGTACCGCCAGACCATGTTCGCTGAGTTCGAACTGGCCATGGGCAAGATGGCCGAAAACGGCGAGGCCCTGACGGCGGACGCCCTGTGCAGGAAGTATCATGAACTCAATAAGCTCTACTTCGGCCCGGATATGATCTCCGATGACCAGATCGCTCTGGAGTGGGCCAGAATCCCCCACTTCTTCTATAACTACTATGTGTTCCAGTACGCCACCGGCTTCTCCGCCGCCGTGGCGATCGCCAACCGCATCCTCAAGGAAGGTGCTCCCGCCGTGGCGGACTATAAGAAGTTCCTCTCCGGCGGCTGCAGCACCGACCCCATCAGCCTGCTGAAGATCGCCGGCGTGGATATGAGCTCTCCGGAGCCCGTCAACAGCGCTCTGGCCCTGTTCGGTGAGCTGGTAGACGAGCTGGCAGAGCTGCTGTAAAGCAGTTTTCCTACACAGCTATCCCCACCTATGACCATCCCCCATTCCGCCGCCCCGGCAGAATGGGGGATGCCTTTCGGAATGATCTCATCCAAACCTCATACTAAAACTCCCCCTGCGCCATATGGCGCAGGGGGAGTTTCACACGATTTGACGGGATGTGCCTTCCCTTTAGTCTACAATATCCACCGAAGCCTTCACGCCGGTGCGCTGTGCGTAGGAGCGGATCAGGGTACGGATCTCCTTGGCGATGCGGCCCTGACGACCGATGACCCGGCCCATATCCTCCGGGGCCACACGCAGCTCCAGCGTCAGCTCATCGCCGGTTTCTACTTCCGTCACAGTGACCTGATCGGGATGCTGAACAAGGCTTCTGGCGATGTAGAGCAGCAGCTCCTTCATGCCTCTGCCTCCGCTTTACTGAACGTCGACCTTCTTCAGCAGAGCACGAACGGTCTCAGTGGGCTGAGCACCGGTCTTGATCCACTCACGAGCCCGGTCAGCGTCGATCTTGATCTCAGCGGGAGACACGCAGGGGTTGTAGGTGCCGATCTCCTCGATGAAACGACCGTCACGGGGATAGCGGGAATCCGCCACTACCACACGATAGTAAGGAGCCTTCTTAGCGCCCATTCTTCTCAGTCTGATCTTAACCATGTTGTTTTTCCTCCAATAATGTAAAATAGAATTGTATTTGATAAATGCTCCTGCACTTATTTACGGTTTTTGCGCCGGTCACTTCAGCCGCTTCTTACGCCCGAAGCCCTTCATTTTTCCACGGCCACCCATACCGGGCATCCCGCCCATGCCGGGGATCCCCCGGAAGCGTCCCTTGCTCATGGACTTGGTGAGCTGCTGGAGCATCTCGAAGGACTTCAGCAGCCGGTTCACATCCACCACCTGCAAGCCGCAGCCTGCGGCAATGCGCCGTTTGCGGCTGGCGTTGAGGATCTGTGGATTCTCCCGCTCCAGCGGCGTCATGGATAGGATGATGGCCTTGGTGTGGGCCATCTGCTTTTCATCGATCTGACTGGCATCCAGCTGCTTGCCCAGATTCCCCGGCAGCATCCCGGCGATCTGGCTCAGGTCGCCCATGTTCTGCAGCTGCTCCATCTGATCCAGATAGTCCGTCAGCGTCAAGCGGTTCTTGCGGAGCTTCTCCTCCAGCTTCTTGGCCTGCTTCTCGTCATACTGCTGCTCCGCCTTCTCGATGAAGGTCAGCATATCGCCCATGCCCAGGATCCGGGAGGCCATGCGCTCCGGGTGGAACAGCTCGATCATGTCCAGCTTCTCGCCGGTACCCACGAACTTGATGGGCTTGCCGGTGATGGCCTTAACGGAAAGCGCCGCACCGCCGCGGGTGTCGCCGTCCGTTTTGGTCAGGACCACGCCGCTGATGCCAACCTTTTCGTTAAAGGTCTTAGCAACGTTGACGGCCTCCTGACCGGACATGGCATCCACAACCAGCAGGGTCTCATCCACTTCAACAGCCTGCTTGATGCGCACCAGCTCGTCCATCAGCTGGTCGTCGATCTGCAAACGGCCTGCGGTATCAATGATAACGATATCATAGCCGTGGTCTTTGGCGTACTCAACTGCCTGCTTGGCAATCTTTTCCGGCTTTTCGGTGCCCATCTCATAGACGGGAACGCCTGCCTGCTCGCCTACAATGCGCAGCTGGTCAATTGCTGCGGGGCGGTAGATATCACAGGCTACCAGCAGTGGGCGGCGGCCCTGGGCTTTATAATAGCGGCCCAGCTTTGCCGCATGGGTGGTTTTACCGTTACCCTGCAGGCCGCACATCATCATAACGGTCTGGCCCTTATTTTTGATGTGCAGGGTCTGGGGTTCCTCGCCGCCCATCAGCTTGGTCAGTTCCTCGTTAACGATCTTGACAACCTGCTGGGCGGGGGTCAGGCTTTCCATCACTTCCTGGCCCATGGCGCGCTCCGAAACCTGCGCGCAGAAATCCTTTGCGACTTTGTAGTTGACGTCCGCTTCAAGCAGCGCCATGCGGACTTCCCGCATCGCAGCCTTGATATCCGCTTCACTCAGCTTGCCTTTGCCGCGCAGTTTTTTGAAAACGCCGTTCAGACGCTCGCTTAAAGATTCAAATGCCATCGGGCAGTTCCTCCTGCGTATCAAGGCGGTGAATAATGGTCAGCATCTCCTCGGTAGCCCGCTGAACGCGGGTATCCGGTTCAAACAACCCAGTATTGCACACGCGCACCTCGCTGACAAGCTCTTCCAGCCGGGCAAGATCTGCCCGAATGGCTTCGGTCCGGCGGGCAGTGCCCAACTTTTCCTCCATCTCCATCAGGGTCGCTTCGCCATGCTTGATGGCATCCCGTACTCCCTGGCGGGTTATGCCATAATTTTCGGCAATTTCAGCCAGCGAAAGGTCATCGTTATAATATTCTGTCAGAATATTGCGCTGTTTTTCCGTCAGGACCATGCCGTAATAATCCAGCAGGATGGAAAATCCAAGGTCCTTACCTGCTTTGGCTGCCACGGCCGTGCCCCCTTTGTGTTGTCTGTTCCTCTGACTGCTGTAAAGTGTTTTTTCTTTACAGCTTTTGAATTATAACACTCTAAAGTTATACTGTCAAGGCCCAAAGGTGCGGTATCCGGCTGTTTTTTGCGTTTTTTTCAGCTTTTTGTGCCCGCCCAGCATTTTTGCCATAAAAACTGCGGCAAAATATGTTTTTTTCATGTACAAAGCCGCGCCGGATATGCTATAATATATTGTATATTGGGTGAAATTTACAGAACGGGGCGGATTTTACGGACTGCGTGTTCTCCCCTGCCTGATTTTTGCAAGGAGGTCTGCCAGGCTATGGCAATATTGCAGAGCTATTATCAGGACGTGTACCGTTCCCCGGTGGTGCGGCTTTCGGGGTATTCCGGGCGGCACGAACTTGCTTCCAGCATATTGGCATATCTGGATTTTGGCGGCGCTACCGGCACCTGCAAGGACGGCGTGGCCGAAACCATGCTGGCTTTTGCCACCGAGCGCGGCACATTGCAGCCCGGCATGCCGGTGGTGGAAGCCAGTTCCGGCAGTTTTGGCGCTGCCCTTGCGGTAAGCTGCGCCACCACAGGCCACCCCTGCATTCTGGTGGTGCCCAGCAGCCTGCCGCTTTCCCGCAGGCAGCATCTGCAAAACCTGGGGGCGCGTATTGTGGTATGCGGCAGCGGCGGCCGCCGTGCGCTGGAACAGGTTGCCAAGGACACCGCCGCCCGCTATAACGGTTACTTTACCAACTACTTTGCCAATGATGATAACCCCGAATATCACCG
>ERZ894186.453-NODE-453-length-17677-cov-13.185110_pt1 | contig 17677 bp, 13 predicted proteins | sample MGYA00380280_ERZ894186 | MGnify/ENA primary metagenome ERZ894186 (study PRJEB32331, sample SAMN06328449) | human gut metagenome | biome: human gut microbiome; feature: stool | host: Homo sapiens | collected 2013-02-13 ... | reverse complement strand
CTATAAAGGGGTTGAAATATGTGAAATAATATGATATAATGATGTAAAGTATTTGAAATAATGCGATATTTGTATAAGAAGCGGATTGTGTCATGTTTTTTTGTTAAAATAAAAAAATATCTTACGAAAACGTTATACTAAGCAGCCAGCTTAACAAAAGTGAAAAAGAATGTGTTATAATTAACATACAAAAACGTATTATTATGTCAGTTATAGTTGATAATTGACAAATCAATAAGGAAAAGGAGTTTTTGACATGAACGAAAACATCAACAAGAAATTTGATGTAAAAAACTTTGACTATGATAAGTGCTATGAAGAAGTAAAGGAAAATGCTTCAAAAAATATCAATATCATAGTGTGCGGAGCTACCGGCGTTGGCAAAAGCAGCCTTATAAACGACTTCTTCGAGTTTGATAAGGATAGGGCCGCGCCTGTCGGAAGCAGCGGAAAGCCGCAGACAAGGGGCATACACGAGTATCATTCAAAGAGCATTACCCTGTTCGACACTGAAGGCTACGAGGTAGAAAGCTCGTCTACGCCGGAAAACAGCGCTTTTTACAAAAATATAATAGATCTTATCGACGAACGCAAAAATAATTATCCTGCGGATTTGGGTATGCACATCCACGAGGTTTGGTACTGCATAAATAACCGCTTTATGGATATTGATGAAAAGCTGATAAAGGACATACAGGCAAGAAATATCCCCGTGTGCGTTATTATTACAAAGGTGGATAATCTTGACGAGAACGAAGTCGCTCAGATAAAGGACGCTGTCGGCGATGCCGGAAAACGCAATAGGATAAACGGCGTTGAGGTGTTTACCTATTCTACTAACAGCGATCTTGGCGACGAGTATGTGCAGAAATCTGAGATAAACAGCTGGGCACATCATAATCTTGACGATTACCTCAGAGAAAGCTTTATCCCGTCGCTCAAAAAAGCGCAGGGTCAAATGGCAGAAATGATGATAAAGCACAAGATACCGAAATACGCGGCTTTAGCCGCAGGTATTGTTACGGCTACATCATTTGTACCCGTGCCACTTTCCGATTCGGTACCGCTTATGGGCATACAGGTAAAAATGGCGATGGATATTTTAAGCTGCTACGGAATAGATAATGATATGAAGGGCGCTGTGAAAAATTTAGCCGGAGCGGGCTTCGTTTCTTATATAGGAAAAACGCTGGCTTCTCAGCTGCTTTCGGTGATCCCATTTGTCGGCGGCGCGGCGAAAGCCACGGTAAATGTTTCAGTGGCAACTACTGTTACGGCTACCCTCGGCGTTGCGATAACGAAGATCTGCGAGGAATACACTAAAGCCTGCATAGAGAACGGCGGCTCGAAAGACCTTATGATCACCAAAATTTCCGACTACTTTACTGTTGAAAATCTGAAAAAGGTAATGAAAGAGATCAGCAAGGGCAAGGATCAGAAAATTGTAGAGAGAATAGTAAAAGCTGTAGTTGATATGTTCAAGGATACGAAAAAAGGAGCAAGGAAATAATGGAAGGCGACAAGATAAAAACTAATATACTGATAGCCGGCAAATCGGGCGTTGGCAAAAGCAGTCTGCTGAATTACATATTTGGCGAAGAGGTCGCGGAGACGGGTGCGGGAAAGCCCGTAACGGCGGAGGGCCTGCACGAATATTCTTTCGAGCTGAAAGATAACGACCGAATATCTTTTTCGATATGCGACAGCTGGGGTCTTGAACCCGATAAAGCGGACGAATGGCACAAGCAGATAATCGAAAAGGTAGCAGAATACGACAAGCACTCTATCAATGAATGGTTCAGCACCATAATCTACTGCCTTAGCGCCGACTCTGACAGAGTGGAAGATTTTGAGATAAGCATAATAAACAACCTTATAGCTGAGAAAAACAACGTAAACGTTGTGATAACCCACTGCAAATCTGAGAACGACGACAGAGCGGAGCGCATGAAAAGGCGCATAGTTGAAGACGGCGGCGTTTCGGCTGACTCGGTGATATTTGTAAACAACTATGAGAAAAAACTTATTTCTGGCGAGGTAAAAAAGTTTGGACGCGAAGAGGTAGTAAACTGCATTATCCGCAACTTGTGGAACAATTACAAGGTAAAAGTGCCGTATAAAATAAAAGAGCACGCTAACCAAATGTTTCGCAGCGAGCACGATAAGCTTCATGATATGGTGGCAAGTACAAGCTTTGTTCTGCGAAAGCATCATAAGCTGGATGAATTTGAAGAGAAGATAAACAAAGAATTCACCGAGTTCGTTTATAATTCTGTAAGAAAACTAAATAAAGAGTTTAACGATGCGTATGATTATTATCAGCAGCTGTCACAAGAGTATTACGCGATCGTTTTTGGTATGGACGCGTTAAAGCTGCTGAACGACCCAATAATGTTTTTTGACGCAACAAAGGCTTTCAAAGAAGAAGTAAGTCAGCAGGTGGAAAGGATCGCCGAATCAACGGGAAAAATACTGAAATTCATGAACCAGGACGTTACCAAAGAGCTTATGAAAAAGCTTTTTGCAGAGATAAAGATAAACGTAAAGACGGCAAAAGCTATCAAAAACGACCTTCATGAAACGGTGGACAGGTACATTGTAAGAACGAAAGGCGTAGTTTTTGAAGAGATCGAGAAAACTGAGGAAAAGCTGCTTGCTATCGAGATCAAGATATAGGGGGTGCAACCAAATGACCATAAAAAAGCTAACAGCAATAGTCCTCACGGGTGCGCTGTTGCTGCTCACCGCTTGTTCTGACAGCGATTCAGGCAGCGACAAAAAAAGCAAGAAGAAAGACTACTACACCATTGGCGAAACTTGGACAGTTGACGGGCAGTGGTCGCTTACCATCACGGGCGTCACGGAAACGGCTGAGCGCAACGAGTATGCGGACGAAAAACCTGCGGCGGTCTATATCGTGGACTACGAATATACAAACATCGGTTACGAGGACGAGGACGGCATAGCAAAGGGCATTTTCTTTGACATGGAGGACACCATAATAGACAGCAATGGCGTTATGGGTTACAGTTACCCGGGCGATGTTGCGAAAAACCCAAATGAAGCGCCTATCGGAAGCACCTGCAAGGCTCAGGCTTGCATTGGTGTGGACAATGCGGGTGATTTCAGGATCACTGAGAGCCATTATGATTCAGACGGTGACGAACATTCGGCGACTTTTCTTATCGAAGTCGGCGGAAGTTCGGCAGACGAAAAATCTGACAGCGCCGCTCAGCCGACGGAAACTACCACCACAACGACCGCCGAGGCGACCACGACTAAGCCCGTGACCACGCTTGCGCCGTATGACATTTACGACGACACGGTGTATGCGAACGACCTTATCTACGAAACGGCGGACGATATTTTTGCCGAGCTTGGCGACGATTTCAGCATGGATTTTATATCAGTGGGGCAGGAAAACATCATCGCTGTGGAGAACGACGACGTGTATCCGAACACAAAGATAGGCTTTTACACCACGGACATACAGAACATCGGAACGCTTGATTTTCCATACGCGATACACGTCACGCCGGGCGGATACATCACCGAGGGCGTGCAGGTAGGCATGACGTACAACGAGCTGAAAGCGATATGCCCGAGCCTGGAGGGCGCAACGCTTGACGGCGGAACGTTCGGCCCGACGGCGTGGATAAACATAGACGGCAACGCGTGGGGCATAGAGTTCGACGTATCGCAGGCAGACCGCGAGCGGCTAGGCATGGCGGTAGGCGTAGCTGTTGATCTTTCGGAGCTTAATCCTAAGAGTACACTAGGGTATTATATTAGTTCGCTGAGCTGATATTTTTGAATTTTGTTATGGCAGCTTTTTGGCTTTTTAAGGAGTCGGAAGGCTGCTTTTTTATCTTGATTTTAGTTACTTTTCTTCATTTGTTGTTACAAAATGATAAAAAACGCAGCTAAGTGATTGACTATTTGTGGGAAATGTGGTATGATGTAAATATATAACTTCTTATAATTTTATCTTATTTGAAGTGGAGGTGTGACAATGACCATACTTGCAAAAAAAGAAATGTCAGAAGAGGATATAAAGCTTCAATTCATTACTCCTGCTATTCTTGATAAGTGGGATAAAAACAGAATTACAATGGAAACAAGGATCACCGACGGTAAGATCTGTCTGAACGGTAACTTTGTCCATCGTGATAAGAAAAGCGCCAAGTTTGCCGATTATGTTCTGTATTGGAGCAGCAGTTTCCCCATAGCGATAGTTGAGGCTAAGGACAATAACCATAGCGTATCATTCGGCTTACAACAGGCTATAGCTTATGCTCAGATGATGGATGTACCTTTCGTTTACAGCTCCAATGGTGATGCTTTCTATGAACACGATATGCTGACAGGTATGGAGTGTGAAATTGCACTTGATGATTTCCCTACACCTAATGAGCTTATGGAACGATACAAGGCAAATGCGAACGGCGGGCAAGGGCTGTCAGAGAATGAGCTTGCAGTCATCAGCCAGCCTTACTATTCAAGCCAGAATACCTACGAGCCAAGATATTATCAGCGAGTGGCAGTAAACCGTACTGTTGATGCTATTGCTCGTGGTGTAATGAGACTCCTGCTCGTCATGGCAACAGGCACGGGCAAGACCTATACTGCGTTCCAGATCGTGTACCGTCTGCTTAAAAGCGGTATGAAGCGTAAGATACTGTATCTTGCCGACAGGAATATTCTTGTGGATCAGTCTATACAGCAGGATTTCTCTCCGCTTGAAAAGGTCATCCACAAGATCAATGTTGCTAAGGATAACAAAACCACTATCACCTCACATCAGGTCTATTTCTCGCTGTATCAGCAGTTGATCGGTGATGATGATAAGGAGCATTTCTCCGAGCTGTTTGACAAGGATTTCTTTGACCTTATTATCGTAGATGAGTGTCACAGAGGCAGCGCCAAAGAGGATAGCAAGTGGCGCAGGATACTGGATTACTTCTCCTCGGCTACACAGATCGGTATGACCGCTACTCCGAAGGAGACAACATATACTTCTAACATTTCGTATTTTGGCGAACCGATCTACACATACTCCCTCAAAAACGGCATTGAGGACGGATTTCTCGCCCCGTTTAAGGTCATCAGCATCACAACAGACATTAGTGACGGCTGGAGACCGCTGAAAGGACAGCGAGATTATTACGGCAACGAAATTGAGGACAGGATATACAACAATACCGACTATGACTACAATATCATCATTCAGGACAGAATCAACCAGGTTGCCCTTGAAATTACGAACTACCTTATCAGCACAGACCGTATGCAGAAAACGATAGTATTCTGTGCGACAGAGGACGCTGCGGAGCGTATGAGAGTGGCTCTTGTCAACTTCAATAAGGATATGGTTGCTCAGAATCCTGATTATGTGGTGCGTATCACAGGCTCGGACGAGTACGGCAAGAGCAAACTCGATTACTTCATTTCTGTCGGCTCTCCTTATCCTGTTATCGCCACGACTTCCAAGCTCCTGTCTACGGGTGCGGATTGCAAAATGACCAAGCTGATCGTGCTTGATGAAAATATCGGCTCTATGACTGAGTTCAAGCAGATCATCGGCAGAGGTACCAGACTGCGTGAAAAAGAGGGCAAGACGCACTTTGTAGTTATGGATTTCAGAGGTGTGACAAGGCTGTTCTACGATAAAAAGTGGGACGGTCCGATTGAAATTGATCCGAACTATCACCCTCCGAAACCAAAAGAGGGACCGGATATTATTGTCGATCCGCCTGCACCTCCTCCTGAGCCGCAGGAAAAGCCCTATGTTGATGTGAACGGCTGTACTGTCCGTATCATCAACAAGGTGGTATCGGTGTACGATGCCGACGGCAAGCTCCTCCGACATGAGAACATCATAGACTATACAAGAACAAATATCCTCGGAGAATACGCCGACTTAGAGCATTTTATCAGAAGTTGGAACGGCGAGGAAAAGAAAAAGACCATATCTGAGCTTTTCAAGGAACACGGCATTGACCTGCAAGCGCTGAAAGAATCGCAGGGTATGGGTGATATTGACGATTTTGATTTTATCATTCATGTTGCGTTCGACAAGAAACCGCTGACACGGAGAGAGCGTGCGAATGATGTGAAGAAGCGTGACTTCATCAGCAAGTACAGCGGAATGGCAAGAGAGGTCATAGAAGCTCTGCTTGAAATGTACTCCAACGAGGGTATCTATCAGATAGAGGATACGCAGGTATTGAAGCTTGATCCGTTTATTAGAATGGGCAAGCCTGTCGCACTTGTCAAGCTGTTTGGTGGTAAGGACGGCTATTTGCAGGCGATCCGTGAGCTTGAAGAAGAAATATACAAGGTGGTATAAAACATGAGCAGTTTAGGTAATTTCGTAAAGAGATTACGGGATATTATGAGAAACGATGCAGGTATCAACGGTGATGCACAGCGTATCGAGCAGATCGCTTGGCTGCTGTTTCTCAAGGTTTACGACACAAAGGAAGAAGATTGGGAATTTGATGATGATGCCTATGAGTCTATTATCCCCGAAGATTGCCGTTGGCGTAATTGGGCGGTAGATGACGGCAAGGGTACAGCTTTGACAGGTGATGATCTGCTTGATTTCGTCAATAATACGCTGTTTCCCACGCTGAAAGGCATACAAGTTTCCAAGACTACACCTATCAATAAGGCTATCGTCAAGACAACATTTGAGGACACCAACAACTACATGAAGGACGGTGTTTTGCTCCGACAGGTGGTCAATGTCATTGATGAGCTTGACCTCACCAATTATGAGGAAAGCCACGCATTTGGCGATATTTATGAGTCTATCCTGAAAGAGTTGCAAAGTGCAGGCTCTGCCGGTGAGTTTTACACGCCCCGTGCTGTGACTGACTTCATGGCACAGATGATAAAGCCTGTAATCGGTGAAAAGATGGCTGATTTTGCCTGCGGTACGGGCGGATTTATCATCAGTTGGCTCAAAGCCCTTGAATCACAGAAAAAGACTGTTGAGGACAGAGCGGCGTTTGATACCTCGGTTTACGGTATTGAAAAGAAGCAGTTCCCGTATATGCTTTGTGTCACAAACCTTCTGCTCCATGATATTGACATACCGAGAGTATATCATGATAATTCGCTGTTAAAGGATGTTCTTGACTATACGGAGGACGATCAGTTTGATGTGGTTCTGATGAATCCACCATACGGCGGCAGCGAGAAAACGGAAGTCAAGAATCATTTTCCGTCTGATCTCGCAAGCAGTGAGACTGCTGACCTGTTCATGTCGGTCATTATGTACCGCCTGAAGCAGAACGGCAGAGCTGCGGTCATTCTCCCTGACGGTTTCCTGTTTGGTACGGATAACGCAAAGGTCGCTATCAAGAAAAAGCTGATGAGCGAGTTCAATCTGCACACTGTCATTCGTATGCCGCACAGCGTTTTTGCTCCGTACACCTCTATTACTACAAATATCCTGTTCTTTGACAGGACAGGCTCGACGAAGGAAACATGGTTCTATCGTCTGGATATGCCCGACGGATACAAGAACTTCTCCAAGACCAAGCCTATGAAGCTCGAACACTTTGCTCCTGCTGTTGAGTGGTGGAGCGACCGACAGGAGATCACCATTGACGGCTTTGACAAGGCGAAGAAGTACACAGTTGAGGAGCTTGCGGAGAGAAGCTATAATATTGACCTCTGCGGTTTCCCTCATGAGGAAGAAGAAATACTCCCTCCGAGAGAGCTGATCCAGCAGTATCAGGAGAAGCGTGCAAGCCTGAATGCGGATATTGACCGTATTCTGGAGCAGATAAGTTGTATACTTGGAATAGAGGCATAAACATATGATACATAGTGGACTACTTATATGTAGTTTCTTTGTTAAGGAACGGTATGGTAGAGATGATTCTAAGGTAATCAATCTTAACAATGAAATACACATAGAACAAGTTGGAAATGAAGAGACGTACAATAGTATTTGGAAATTGTTTTCGGATTTTTTTAATAATCATCTTGATTTGAGTGATGATGAAAGTAGTATGAAATTGTTTTCAATAGCTCGTGATTCAATAAAGGAATTTGACACTGATTCCTATCACTGTGCTTCTTTTATCATTAACTCTGGTTCATATGGGATTGAAGGAAAACTAACTAATAGGACTACAAAAGAAGTTAAGTATAATCGAACAAGAGAAGATGCTGATGTAAAACAGTTTCATGCTTTGATATATATTCCAAAGGATGCAGATGGTATAAAAGTTCAAAAAGGCATTCTGCTTTTTCAATCAATAGGAACATTCGGTGTGAAAACAATCACTACAAAACAGATTAAGGATTATTTTGCCCAAAAAGGCTTGACTTTTGAAACACGATCAGTTTCCATCTCAGTATTTTTGAAGCGAATTTTAGAAGAAAACAGAATTAAAAAGGTTACATTGCTAAAAAACTGTACCTCAATTGATTCAAGTGACAATATGCTGATTTCAACAGGGAGAGAAGAAAAGGTATATTATTCTCCAAAGTTTAAAGAATCATTTATTCAAAGAATTATTGATTTCGTAGACGGAAAGAAAGATGATACGATTTTTGAAATAAATGATAATCTTTATGAAGATATAAGCATATCATTCAATCTTTCTGGAAGAACAAGAACAGCTAAACTTAAAGATATTGACAGGTTTAGCCTTGTAGAAGATATTCCTGATAGCATATACAATAATGGAAATACTAATTATGATGATATTATTCGCCATATGATAGGCACTGCTGAGTCATATAAGGAGAAAATGGTTTTTCGTATAGCAGAGTGAGGTGAAATCTATGATAAAAATAATAGGCTTTGCCCTTATAATAATTGCTTTTTTAATAATTATTGTTTCTATATGTAGTCGGAGGCAGAACTTTTTTAATATTAGAGAGATCATCAGGGCGCATTTTGCTCTTTTTGATAGATGTAGAAGTCAGTATATTGTGTTTTATGTAGCACCGCTGTTACTCTCCGTTGGCTTGGCATTAATCTATAATCCAACAGCAAAATTTTATGATAGTATTTCTGTCATTATAAGTATTATTCTTTCAATGCTTTTAGCTGTTCTGGCGATCATTACAAGCTTTGATTATTCAAATTATACAAATGAAAACACACGTTCAAACATATTAAATGTAGTAAAAGAAACAACAAATGCTATAATGTTTGAAACGATAATATGCGTTTTATTATTATTGTATGGAATGGTGGTTGTTGTAGTACAGGATGTAGTGACTATAAATGCAATCGTTAATAGAGTGTTAACTGGAGTAACTGTTTTTTTGTTTTCAGTATTGATCCTTGATTTATTGATTGTAGTAAAGAGAATAAGCAGAATAATCGATGTTAAGTTAAATGAAAGGAATAATCGTTCATGACAGCACAGCAGCTTAAAAACTCCATACTCCAGATGGCGGTGCAGGGCAAACTCGTTCCGCAAGATCCGGGTGATGAGCCTGCAAGCGTACTGCTCCGGCGTATCAAAGCCGAAAAACAGGAGCTTATCAAGGCAGGCAAAATCAAAAAGGATAAGAAATCCTCGGAGATATTCAGAGGTGCTACCCATAATTTGCCTTATGCCTTCTGTGAGCAGATCGGCAAGGAAATTCGGGATATTTCGGACGAGATACCTTTTGAGATTCCTGAGTCGTGGGAGTGGACATCTATTGGAAATATTGCTTTTGTGACAAAACTTGCTGGGTTTGAATACACTAAAAATATTGCTCCTAATTTACAATCAAGCGGGGTACCTCTTTTTAAAGGAAAAAATGTTCAAAATGGCAATTTAATATATAATTTCGAGAACTATATATCTGAAAGTTTATCAAATGAACTGATTAGAAGTCAGATAAATAAAAAGTGTCTATTAACGCCATATGTCGGAACAATTGGAAATATAGCAATTTTTCCTGGTGATTTTAAAGCACATTTAGGTTCGAATGTTGGTAAAATTGAAATAATCAAAAGTTTAGTTCTTGAAGAATATGTGATGTATTTTTTTAGAAGTGATGCAGGATATAAAGAACTAACAAAGTATAAAAAAGCTACTGCACAAGAAAGTATATCTATCGAAGCTATAAGAAATGCTTTTATTCCTATTCCACCATTAGCCGAACAACACCGCATAGTAGCCAAAATAGAGCAACTCATCCCTTACATAGAAAAATACGAAAAAGCCGAAACACAGCTTACCGCATTAAACAAATCATTTCCTGATATGCTAAAGAAATCGATCTTGCAAGAAGCGGTACAGGGCAAGCTCGTTCCGCAGAACCCCGATGATGAGCCTGCAAGCGTACTGCTGGAGCGTATCAGAGCTGAAAAGCAGGTACTTATCAAGGCAGGAAAGATAAGGAAAGACAAGCACGAATCGGCCATCATAACAAGGGATAAAATTCCTTATGAGATCATAGACGGAAAAGAACGGTGTATAGCCGATGAAGTGCCGTTTGAGCTGCCGGATAGTTGGTGTTGGTGTAGATTATCAAATGTTTCGATCATTCAGGAAGGTGCAGGAATAAGAACTTATCAATACCGTACAAGCGGTACACAAATACTAACTGTAACCAATATATTAGAAGGCTCTGTTGATATGAAGAAAGCTACAAAATATATTGCTACGGAAGAATATCTCGACAAATACCAACACTTAACACTCAATATAGGAGATATTGTATCTTCATGCTCAGGGGCAAGTTGGGGTAAAACGGCAATTTGGGATTATGGTGATACAGTGATGCTCAACACAAGTACATTAAGACTAAGGTTTTTTAATGATACCGCTTACAATATGTATTTGTACTGGCTCACAAAGACACCGCTATTCAAAAATCAGCTTATAGCACAATTATCAGGTATGCAGCCAAATTTCGGGTATTCTCACTACTCTAAAGTATTAATTCCATTACCACCTCTTGCCGAACAGCACCGCATAGTCGCAAAAATTGAAGAAATCATGCCCATGATTGAAAGGTTAACTCAGAGGTGAGCGTATGAAGCAGGGCGAACAGGAAGCAAAAATGATCCTTGAGCGCAAAGGAGTGGCTTTTGATGACAATTATCACGATGACAACTCCCATCCGTCTATGCCTGATTTCAAGTATCTGGACGAAGAGCGTTTTCTTGAAGTCACCCACACACTACATAACAATGCAATCATAACGCATATCAATCGGTTTCATCGAAAAAGCACCGCAGAACAGCTTGAAATCATGGAGAAAGCACGAAATGTTTATGATAGAATCCATGAATACTGTTATCCAAATACAGAGGAAGGAATGGCACAATACAGATGCGATTTGAAGCTCGTGAAATCGCATATGGGATATGATCCCACAAAATGGGACTTTGCAGAAAAGCTTTCTGAGTTTGATTGCGATTTTCCAATCATCGAATGTTCAACTGAAAACATTCTGCGTGAAGTGCGAGAGAAGGGCGAAAAGCATAAAAGCGGCAATACCGACCTGTTCATCTTCGTCCTGGAAGATGAATTTCGTGTGATGATGGATTTGCTTCACAGCGGACCACAAAACGGTTGTTACGGTGCTTTTTTCAAAGCGATTCTGCGTTCGCCCTTTCCTGCTGTGTATGTCTGTGCATGGAACTGGGAGACTCAGACATACGAGATTGATGATCCGCTCATCATGAAGTTTGAGAAAACTGAGAATGGCGGTATGGTTGCAGGGCGAATATAATACCTATTTTTTTAAATCGTATATTCAGTTATAATTATATCGGAAGGAGGTCTTTCGATATGATTGACACATTTAAGGCATATTTGGACAAGACAAATCTGTCCGAAAACTCAAAATCTGCGTATCTGTTTGCATTAAAACAGTTTACAGAACAGTACAACAGCGTTACCAAGAAAAATCTTACGGGTTACAAGATGTGGCTTGTGGACAATTTCAAACCGCAGACGGTGAATCTCCGCTTGCGTGGTATGAACTGTTACCTTGAAAGCGTGAGTAAGGAAAAGTGGAAACTATCATTTGTAAAAGTTCAGCAGAAACCTTTTCTCGAAAACGTCATAAGCGAAGCGGATTACTTGTACTTCAAAAAATGCCTGAAAGAGGACGACGAACTATTTTGGTACTTCGTGATCCGCTTTCTTGCTGCCACAGGGGCAAGAGTAAGCGAGCTGATACAGATCAAAGTTGAACACGTTAAACTTGGGTATCTCGATCTGTATTCAAAGGGCGGTAAACTTCGCCGCATCTACATTCCGAAGTCCTTGCAGGAAGAAGCCATTGCGTGGCTTGCAGAAAAGAAGCAGGACAGCGGTTTCATCTTCCTCAATCAGCGAGGACAGCGTATCACCACAAGGGGCATTTCGGGCGAATTGAAGAAGTTTGCAGAGAAGTACGGCATTGACACAAAGGTGGTATATCCGCACTCGTTCCGTCATCGCTTTGCCAAGAGCTTTCTTGACCGCTGCAATGATATAGCGTTTCTCGCAGACCTTATGGGACATGAGAGCATTGAAACAACTCGCATTTATCTCCGCAAGACCGCCACGGAACAGCGTGAAATCGTGGACAGCATTATTGACTGGTGATCCATAAACACAACGGGCATACCCTCAGAAACGAGAGTATGCCCGTTTTTTATAGCTTGTCGCAGTATTGCATAAGTTCTTCTATCTTTGCGACTATTTTCTTTTGCTCAGCTAAAGGTGGGAGTGGTATTAGTAACTTGTCTATTGCATTTGATGAAAGTCCTTGTATGCCTATACCCTTACCGCCAATCAATCCAGCTCTTTTATACAGATAAAACACATAATAGAAGAAGTAAACCTCGACGGGAGCATAAGAGCGTAATCTGTGTATGTGATTCTGAATACGCATAGGATAGTCATAATTCCAGATTGCCGCTCTGCCTATATCTCCGCCTTCACAAACAAGCAAGTCACCCTTAGTGACAGTGCATTTTTCTACCTCGCTGTCTGTAAATAGCATTTCCCTGAGCTTATCCAATTCAAACCTGTCCCAATATAGATTAGAGGTTGTAATATACTGCATCATTGTTCCTTGATGATTTGAGGAATTAAGAGTCTTGCCTGTGTTATGCTGAAATATCGTTCCCAGCCTACACCAGCACCAACTATCCGGAATCTCAAACGGCACTTCATCGGCTAAACACCGCTCTTTTCCGTCGATGATCTCATAAGGAATTTTATCCCTTGTTACGATGACCGATTCGTGCTTGTCTTTCTTGATCTTGCCTGCCTTGATAAGTGCCTGCTTTTCAGCTCTGATACGCTCCAGCAGTACGCTTGCAGGCTCATCATCGGGGTTCTGCGGAACGAGCTTGCCCTGTACTGCTTCTTGCAGGATAGACTTTTTCAGGGCTTCGGGGAATGTGGTGTTGAGGGTGGTGAGGTGTTCTTCTGCCTTGCCGTATCTTTCGATGTATGGGAGGAGTTCTTCTATCTTGGCTACTATGCGATGCTGCTCGGAGAGGGGCGGCAGGGGTACAAGCAAACTTATCATTGTATCTGTTCCTGCCCTCGGCATTTTTATTCCATAGGTTTCTCCATTTACAAGCCCGTCAACATAGGGCGATTTTAAGAAATTCACGATATATTCAGCAGAAATTCCACCATATACTGTAAAGGGTACTATTTCAGGAGTGCAAATCCCACTATCAGGAGCAACGAGTATTTTCAAGAGGTACGGTCGGAGTTTGCTGTATAGAACATCACCCTTGGTAAAAATGGTTTTGTCTCCAACAGCTTTTCTCTCACCAACGGTCTTTTTTACAAGTAGCCTACCGCCTTTTTCTAAATCCTCAAGGTCAAGTCCCCATATCGAAACATCTGCATCTTTAGCATTTATCTTCTGTTTGGCTTGATTGTAGGTGCTTATAATCCCTAACCTTACCCACTCCCAACTCTCAGGAATCTCAAACGGTATCTCGTCCGAAATATCCCGAATTTCCTTGCCGATCTGCTCGCAGTAGGCATAAGGCAAATTATCAGAAATATATTTTGTGATTTCTTCACTGCACCATTGCCATACACACAGAAAAATGCTATAATAAGAATAACAAATATTTCAAAGATTGTAATGAAGTTGGACTAAGTTATAAATCTTCTATGTTCTGAGAATTAAGTGAAGTTATTGGATAGGTGGATCGCTGAATGTGAAGAGAATTTGATTTAACTATAAATGTAGGAAGTGGTGAAATGCTATGTGTATAAAAATCACAGAAAAAATACCTTTTGAAAACCAAGTTTATCATTATTGCAGCCTTGAAACATTTCGTCTTATTGTGGAGAACAAAGTTTTATTTATGTCAGGCTATCATTATATGAATGATAGTTCAGAAGAAAAATATTTTTTAGATGTTTTTGAGGAAGAAATGAAAAACTTATATGACGGTTTATCAGATGAAGAAAAAGCAAATATTGAAAGCGATGATTATATGAAAAAATACATGACGAGGCTTTCTGAATTATATGCTAATGTGTGCTTTATTTGTTGTTTTTCAAATATACGAGATGATTTAAACCAGTGGCGTGCTTATGGTGATGATGGTAAAGGTATATGTATAGGATTTGATAAATCATTTTTTGAAGGGTTGGTAAAAGAGGGATTTTTCGCTGAAAATGTAACTTATAAGGCAAAGGAAGAATTACACTCTTTTATTTCAGAAAAATTGATTTCAATAAAAAATGAGCATAGTTTGATAACAGACTCAGTTAAATTTACTCGTGAAGTAAAAATGCAAATATGGCTTAAAAGAGCTAAAGTAAAAAATCCTGCTTTTTTAGCGGAAAATGAATTTCGAATTGGTTTATATGATTCATTAAGTGATGATGCTATAAAGCAATATGTATTTGATGATATACATATTGGAGCAACGGGTTTGAAACAATATATGGGAAATATATATTATTTAGAAAATAATATAAAAATCTCTCCTGTTGATTATAGAACAAATAAAAATCGATTAATCCCTTACAGGAAACTTGAATTAGGCTCAGAACTATTTAAGGCCATAAAATCGGTGACTATAGGACCATTGTGTCAAGCCTCGCCTGCGGAACTTGCTAAATTTCTTGTATGCAAATGTGATAATTGTTTTTGTGGAATTGATACAATATACAAATCTACATTAACCTACGTTTAACAGCCATTTATAAAGATTTTTGTACTCCCGTATCAATTTATAAGCCATTGCCTCATTTTATACGGCTTTTATTAGACTTTTATAAGACCTATTACAATTTTATAAGAATTTAATCTTGACAAATTCTAATAAAATCAGTATAATTATATTATGGAGGCGATAAAATGCTTGATAATGAACTTGTAGATATGGTGAAACAAATACAGCTTGTTCGCAGCGAGAGCAACAAGATAGAGATAAAAGCGGCAACTAAGGGCTGCCCTAAGGTGCGTGATTCGCTGTCCTCTTTTTCAAATCAGTCGGGCGGAGGCGTTATTATTTTCGGCGTAGATGAAAATGACGGGTACGAGGTCTGCGGAGTTTATGATGCCGCTGACCTTATGAAAAAGGTCGAGGCGCAGTGTCAGGAAATGACGCCTGTGATAAGACCGCTGTTTTCCGTTGCATCTATCGACGGCAAAACTGTCGTATCTGCCGAGATACAGGAGATAGATAATGCTGACAAGCCCTGCTTTTACAGCGGTGTGGGCAGGCTGAAAGGCTCATATGTCAGGTCGGGCGACGCTGACAGACTTATGACGGAATATGAGGTTTACAGCTATGAGGCTTTCAAAAAAAGCATTCACGACGAGCTGAGAACTTGTGAAAGAGCCTTTACAAAGGACATTCAGACCAACGCATTCAAGCTTTATTTTGACCTGCTGAAAAGCAAAAAGCCTAATCTTGCCGAGCTTTCAAATGAGGAAATATGCCGCTTGCAAGGTTTTACGGACGAGGGCAAACCGACTTTGGCAGGGATAATGCTTTTCTCAAACTACCCGCAGGCGTTTTTTCCGCAGCTTTGCATAACGGCTGTGTCTGTGCCCGGAACTGAGATAAGCAGTACGGCAAGCGTCGGCGAACGTTTTATAGACAATCAGCGAATAGACGGAACACTTGTGCAGATGCTGAATGATGCTTTGGTGTTCGTGCGCAAAAATATGAAAACTGCGACTATCATAGACCCGAACACGGGCAAGCGAACGGACAAGACGGAATATCCTGTAATTGCTATAAGAGAGCTTATCCTGAACGCTCTTATCCACAGAGATTACAGTATCCACACGGACACGACGCCTATAACCATAAAGATGTTCAGCAACCGTTTTGAGATAGAAAATCCCGGCGGACTTTACGGCAGAATGACCCTTGACAGATTGGGAAAAGTGTCTGCCGACACAAGAAACCCTAAGATAGCGGGTGCTATGGAGATACTCGGTGAAACGGAGAACAGATACAGCGGCATACCTACGATAATAAATGCAATGGAAGAAAGTGGTCTGCCTGCGCCGAAATTCGAGAGCGACAGAGGCGTATTCAAGGTGACGTTGTACAACAGCGCCGCCGAAAGCGTGCCGACAGACGACATTGAAACTGAGATACTTGAATTCTGTAAAACGCCGAGAAGCAGGAATGAGATAGCGGAGTTTTTCAATGGCAGAATGACGATTGCTTACGTTATGGAAAGGTACGTCAAGCCAATGATAGCAAGCAGCAGGCTTATTATGACGATACCTGAGAAGCCTAAGAGTAAGTATCAAAAGTTTTTGGCGAGGTGAGAAAAAAGTTAGAGTGGATAATTATGAATGGAAATGCAAATCGGAATTTGAATATCAGTAAATTATGACCTTTCAACAGAGGTTACAGTGCTTTAATAAAATCCTCCAAAAGCCTTGAAAACAAAGGATTTATCGCAATGTGTTCGCCTTATCTCTTTATACGGTTACACACAAGTTTACTCTTTCCCTCCTTGCTCATAAGGGCAAATGCAAGGGCAAGAAAATCTCATAACAAGATATAACAGAGTGTGGCAATCGGAGAACTGTGATGTATGTGCGAATATATTATACTGGAGGATTAATTATATGGACAAGTACATTTTTGATAAAAAGAATGGTTTATGGTATGAGTTGCAGGGAGATTATTATATCCCTTGCCTTACTTTACCAACCGAAAAAGAACACAAGCCTATCGGCTTATGGGGGCAGCGACACAAACGCTATTTACAGGAACATAAACGGGCGGTTTACACCACGCTACTCACAAGCGGAAAATTGAACCGTTATCTTGCTGATATTGACGAACAGGCAGCGGAAATGATGTTTCGATTGGTCGAGCAAATGGCTGGCAAGGAGGGGGTAACCGAACAACTCAAAGCAGAAAACTCGATGTTGTGGGTTGGAAGAATGAACGAGATACAAGCAAGGGCAAGAGAAATCGTCAATATAGAAATTATTTACGCATAAAACAAAGGCGGCAGAGATTTCTTTCTGTCGCCTTTATTTGTAAAATTGTATTGAGTGATGTCGTATTACAAAGTTGATATTCTTTGTTTAAGCGAATAAAATATATATAATCTGCAATAAGGGGTATTATACTTGAATATAATTCGAGAGTGTCCTGTTCTTAAAAATTCAAAAAATATTGCACAGAAGGCTGAAAGCAAACAAAAACAGATTAGAAGAACTGAAAATGAATAAATTTTGAAATTTG
>ERZ894186.425-NODE-425-length-18399-cov-11.421228_pt1 | contig 18399 bp, 12 predicted proteins | sample MGYA00380280_ERZ894186 | MGnify/ENA primary metagenome ERZ894186 (study PRJEB32331, sample SAMN06328449) | human gut metagenome | biome: human gut microbiome; feature: stool | host: Homo sapiens | collected 2013-02-13 ... | reverse complement strand
GGAATGTAAAAAGAACTTCTTACAGCAGGCTGATTAGCCGAAACAGCCTTTTTATTATATGCAATTCCGGCGAAATTGTCAAGAGATAGGCATAAATCCTAGGGATTTCATTGACTTTTTGCCCGGGCTGGATTACTATTATATGGTATCGAAAAATTAAGTTTAGGGGGAACTTCCTTATGATGCCCAACAGTGAAAAAACCATGGAAAAAGTCGTTGGCCTTTGTAAAAATCGCGGCTTTGTTTATTCTGGTTCCGAAATATACGGCGGCCTTTCCAATACCTGGGATTACGGCCCGTTAGGCGTAGAGTTCAAAAATAATGTGAAGAATGCCTGGCACAAAAAGTTTGTCCAGGAGAATCCTTATAACGTGGCCCTGGATTCCGCTATTTTGATGAATCCGCAGGTGTGGGTAGCCTCGGGCCATGTAGGAGGCTTTTCCGACCCGCTGATGGACTGTAAGGACTGTAAAACCCGTCACCGCGCGGATAAGCTGATCGAGGACGCCGGCGGCGACGCCAACGGTATGACCTTTGAGCAGATGAGCGATTACATCAAGGAGCACGGCATTACCTGTCCGGAATGCGGCTCCGCTAACTTTACCGATATCCGTAAATTCAACCTGATGTTCAAGACCTTTCAGGGAGTGACCGAGGATGCGAAAAACGAAATTTTCCTGCGTCCGGAAACTGCCCAGGGCATCTTCGTAAACTTTGCCAATATCCAGCGCACTACCAGAAGAAAGCTTCCTTTCGGCGTCTGCCAGATCGGAAAATCCTTCCGCAATGAGATTACTCCGGGAAACTTCACCTTCCGCACCAGGGAATTCGAACAGATGGAGCTGGAGTTTTTCTGTGTACCGGGTACGGATCTTGACTGGTTCCAGTATTGGAGAAGCTTCTGCTTCAACTGGCTGAAATCACTTGGTATGAAGGAAGAAGATCTGCGTCTGCGTGACCATGATCCGGAGGAGCTGAGCTTCTACAGCAAGGGAACAACTGATATCGAGTACCTCTTCCCGTTCGGATGGGGAGAACTGTGGGGAATCGCAGACCGTACTGATTATGACCTGACCCAGCATCAGAATGTATCCGGTCAGGATATGTCCTACTTTGATGACGAGAAGAAAGAAAAGTACATTCCGTACGTCATTGAACCGTCGCTTGGTGCTGACCGTGTTGTTCTTGCATTCCTGTGCAATGCTTACGATGAGGAGAATATCGGTACCGAGGAAAAACCGGATATGCGTACCGTACTGCATTTCCATCCGGCACTTGCTCCGGTTAAAATCGGTGTGCTTCCGCTTTCCAAGAAGCTGAATGAGGGCGCAGAGAAAATCTATACAGAGCTGTCCAAATATTACAACTGTGAGTTCGACGACAGAGGAAACATCGGAAAGCGCTACAGAAGACAGGATGAGATCGGTACACCGTTCTGCGTAACCTATGACTTCGATTCTGAGACTGACGGTGCTGTTACCGTACGTGACCGCGATACAATGGAGCAGGAGCGCGTAAAGATCGAGGATCTGAAAGCTTATTTTGAAAAGAAATTTGAATTCTGATATGAATTAGAAAAAGTTCTTGCATGAGGCAGGAGGATTTGGTATAATCAAGACCCTGTCATTAGCCGGAACAGCATGAAGCGGATCGCCCGGAAGAACCCGGGCGATCTTTTTGCGCCTGTTCATTGATTCACCATCAAAATGCTCTGCATTTCGTCGGTGAATCAATGAACAGGCGTTTGATTGTGCATTATGTCAGGAATATTTTTTGAAAATGCAGAATATGACAATATTTTCACAAAGTCGAAACGAAATTACAAGAAAAAATACATAAAAAACATATGAAAAACTTGACGTAATATGGAAATATGCTACAATTAGGGAAGAAGAGTTATTGGGTCGGATTTGCTATGATGAAAAAACGTCTTACTACCGGAAGCGTTTTAAACGAGTCAGGCAAGAGGAAAGGCGGATTGCAAATATCCGTCCAGTCCGGCGGGTAGCTGTTGAAATACAATTTAGGAGGAATGTGTAACATGGCGACAAAATGGGTTTATATGTTTACGGAAGGAAATGCCAATATGAGAAATCTTCTTGGCGGAAAAGGTGCAAATCTTGCGGAGATGACAAACCTTGGCCTTCCGGTGCCGCAGGGCTTTACAATCACGACAGAGGCCTGCACGCAGTATTATGAAGACGGCAGAAAGATCAACGACGAGATCATGGCACAGATCATGACAGCGATCGAGAAGATGGAAGAAATTACCGGCAAAAAGTTTGGTGATAAAGAGAATCCGCTTCTTGTTTCCGTGCGTTCCGGAGCAAGAGCATCCATGCCGGGCATGATGGACACAATCCTGAACCTTGGCCTGAATGAGGAAGTAGTAGAGGTACTTGCAGCAAAATCCGGCAACCCGAGATGGGCATGGGACTGCTACCGCAGATTTATCCAGATGTTCTCGGATGTCGTTATGGAAGTAGGCAAAAAATATTTCGAAGAGCTCATCGACAAGATGAAAGCAGAAAAAGGTGTGACACAGGACGTTGAGCTGACTGCAGACGATCTCAAAGAGCTGGCAAATCAGTTCAAGGCAGAGTACAAAGCAAAAATCGGCGAGGACTTCCCGGCAGATCCGAAGGAACAGCTGATGGAGGCGATCAAGGCCGTATTCCGTTCCTGGGACAACCCGCGTGCAAACGTTTACCGCCGCGACAACGATATCCCGTATTCCTGGGGTACAGCAGTCAACGTGCAGATGATGGCATTCGGAAATATGGGCGAGACCTCCGGTACCGGCGTTGCATTTACCCGTGATCCGGCAACCGGTGAAAAGCATCTGATGGGCGAGTTCCTGATGAATGCACAGGGCGAGGACGTAGTAGCAGGCGTTCGTACCCCGCAGAAGATCGATCAGCTCAAAGAAGTTATGCCGGAAGTATACGAGCAGTTTACACAGATCTGCCATACACTGGAAGATCATTACAGAGATATGCAGGATATGGAGTTTACGATCGAGGATAAACATCTCTATATGCTTCAGACCAGAAATGGAAAGAGAACGGCGAAGGCAGCGCTGAAGATCGCATGTGACCTCGTAGACGAGGGCATGATCTCTGAGGAGAAAGCAGTAGCCATGATCGATCCGCGAAATCTGGACACCCTGCTCCATCCGCAGTTTGATGCCGCAGCATTGAAGGCAGCGACACCGGTTGCAAGAGCACTGGCAGCTTCCCCGGGAGCAGCATGCGGCAAGATCGTATTCTCCGCAGAGGATGCAAAAGCATGGAACCTGCGCGGTGAGAAAGTTGTCCTGGTACGTCTTGAGACTTCACCGGAGGACATCGAGGGTATGAAGAGTGCTCAGGGTATCCTGACAGTACGTGGCGGTATGACAAGCCATGCAGCCGTTGTTGCACGTGGAATGGGTACCTGCTGCGTATCCGGATGCTCCGAAATCGCAATGGACGAAGCGAATAAGAAGTTTGTACTTGCAGGCAAAGAGTACCATGAGGGAGACTGGCTCTCCATCGACGGTTCTACCGGATGCATTTATGACGGGATCATCCCGACCGTAGACGCAACGATCGCAGGTGAGTTCGGCCGCATCATGGGATGGGCAGACAAATACCGCACCATGAAGGTTCGTACAAATGCAGATACCCCACACGATGCAAAAAAGGCACGTGAGCTTGGCGCAGAGGGTATCGGTCTTTGCCGTACCGAGCATATGTTCTTTGAGGGCAACCGTATCGACGCATTCCGCGAGATGATCTGCTCTGAGACGGTAGAAGAGAGAGAAGCAGCACTGGCGAAGATCCTTCCGGAGCAGCAGGGCGATTTTGAGAAGCTTTACGAAGCACTGGAGGGATGCCCGGTTACGATCCGTTTCCTGGATCCGCCGCTTCATGAGTTTGTACCGACTGAGGAAGCGGATATCGAGAAGCTGGCAGATTCACAGCACAAGTCCGTTGAGACGATCAAGAATATCATCAACTCCCTGCATGAGTTCAACCCGATGATGGGACATCGTGGCTGCCGTCTGGCGGTTACCTACCCGGAGATCGCAAAGATGCAGACACAGGCTGTTATCCGCGCAGCGATCAATGTTCAGAAGGCTCATCCGGACTGGACTGTAAAACCGGAGATCATGATCCCGCTCATAGGCGACAACAAAGAGCTGGAGTATGTGAAGAAGGCAGTCGTTGAAACGGCAGACGCAGAGATTGCAGCATCCGGTGTAGACCTCAAGTATGAGGTAGGTACGATGATCGAGATCCCGCGTGCAGCCCTGACCGCAGACGAGATTGCAAAGGATGCAGATTTCTTCTGCTTCGGTACCAATGACCTGACACAGATGACATACGGCTTCTCCCGTGACGATGCAGGCAAGTTCCTGAACGCATATTATGATGCAAAGATTTTTGAGAACGATCCGTTTGCAAAGCTCGACCAGAACGGTGTCGGCAAGCTTATGGAGATGGCGATCAAACTCGGTAAGTCCGTAAATCCGAACCTCCATATCGGAATCTGCGGCGAGCACGGCGGCGATCCGACATCTGTAGAGTTCTGCAACAAGCTCGGACTTGACTACGTATCCTGCTCACCGTTCAGAGTACCGATCGCGAGACTTGCAGCAGCACAGGCAGCGATCGCGCAGGGAAAATAAAATATTGTTTTTGTCAACAGGCAAAGTAAAATATCCTGTTAAGGGGCAAAACACCCAACCAACAGAATAATTGCCCAAACATAAGAATTGACCTTGTAGTTCTGTAGAAATACAGATCCGCAAGGTCTTTTTTGTTATCATAGAGCAGCCTTAACAGCGATTTTTCCCAAAACCAATTTCCCCAAAATGATTCTCCCTGAACAAAACATAAAAAGGCAAAAATTAGAGAAGGGATGAAAAAATGGAACAGACATCTCTCTTTGCAGATATGTTCTGATTATTTATAAAAACTATTATTGAAAAAGGGAGGTGTTTCTCAGTATAATATTCTGTATTGAGGAATGTTAGTTAAAAGTATATAGGTAATTGGAGGTTATTATGGATCAGGCACATTTAAAGAGGGCGGGTACAGTTGCGACAGTTATTTTGGGAAATGTTTTCTATGCTTTTGTAATCAGACTTTTTCTTTTGCCGGGAAATCTGATGACGGGAGGAACAACCGGTATCGGCCTGGTAGTGAAGCATTTTACAGGAACATCAATTTCCGGGTTTGTTTTAGTATTTAATATTGTGATGCTGATAGTTGGATGGACGCTTCTTGGCAAGAAATTTGCACTGACGACAGTTATCAGTTCTTTTACTTATCCAATCGCATTGGAAGCGGCCAATCATATTTTCGGTGATCTGGTGATTACAACGGATCCAATGCTGAATACCATATTTGCCGGACTTGGAATAGGGATTGGGCTGGGGATTGTGATTCGAACGGGAGCTTCTACAGGAGGAATGGATATTCCGCCGTTGGTGTTGAATAAGTATTTTCGAATCCCAGTGTCGGTTAGTTTAAATGTATTTGATATGTTGATCCTGGTTCTGCAGATTGTATATAATCCTCCGGAGCGTGTTTTATACGGTGTGTTGTTAGTTATGATTTATACGACAGTGTTGGACAAAGTACTGATGATGGGAAATACCAAGACGGAAGTGAAGGTTATTAGCAGTCAGGTGGAAGAAATACGTCAGGTGATTCTTGCACAGGTAGACAGAGGTGTGACGATGTTGTATGGTGAAGGCGGATATCGGCAGGAACAAACGCAGATTGTGTTGAGTATTGTATCTAATCGTGAGCTTCCACGGGTTGAGAAATTAATCAGACATATTGATCCGGAGGCTTTTATGATTGTTAGCAGAGTCACAGAAGTACGAGGAAGAGGGTTCTCATTGAGTAAACATTACGGAGAAAAGGAAGCGTGATGCAATGAGGGAAAAGGGCGTGTGAAAAAATGAGAAATCATTTTTTGCACGCTCTTTTATCAATTTTAGTGGCGGAACTACCCTGATTATACAGCAAACCGGACAAAACCGATATCAAATTATGCCAATACAGGAGGCGGATAAAAATTACTTTTCTAATTAACCAGAATGATGTTATAATGAAGTAGACGAAAATAATTGCATACATTCAATATAAAAAAGGGGGAATTATCCAATGCCTGAGATTAGTTTATTTTATGGAATACGTATAACAATGTATTGGAGTGATCACAATCCACCACACTTTCATGCAGAGTATGGAAATAATAAAGCAATCGTGTTAATTGAAGATGGAACAATCAGTGAGGGGTATTTGCCGAAACGTCAATTAAAATTTGTTCTTGCATGGGCGGAAATTCATAAGGATGAATTGATGCAGAACTGGGAGTTGTCAAAGGATAATAAGCCATTAAACAGAATCAATCCGTTAATTTAAAAGGGGTGAATGGAATGGGTAATAATAAACTTGATCAACGATTCTATCCAGAAGTTTATCAGGCAGTGGCAGGAAACAACTATACAGTCTATGCGTATTTGAATGACGGGAGTGTACGGGAATTAGATGTTAAGCCGCTGATAAAACAAGGCGGTATTTTTAATAAAATTGAGGATGAAAAAGTATTTAAAAATACGCTGACCGTTTTGAATGGAACAGTTGCCTGGGACATAGCCGGAAACCGGAATGAATACGAGTGTATTGATATTGATCCTATGACAGTTTTTGAATGTCCAATAGTCCCGGATATTCCTGAAGCAAATTTGGAACAGGGCAGCAGTGGAGCAGAAAAGTCAGAGATATAAAAATATGAAAAACTGCTAAATCCGGCAACAAACCAGACAAATAATAGATTGAGCGAATGTCAAGCCCAAAGCCGCAGAGCGGTGCGAAAGCAGGCTTTACATAAGGGAAATTTGTTATAAAGTGTCCATGTGTGAGTGTTTAGAACAGATCAATAGAATAACGATTGAATAGAATAGCACAAATTACTCCCCCATAGATACTTGCCGCAACTGTTGAAGCCGCCAATAGAGATTTTTTGACATGGCAGAATGACGGAGGTGATTGGAAAGGGATTGATGGAAAAGAATTTCAAGAGCTGAGAAATAGGTATATGGAACGAAAAAAGGCGGCTTTTAACTAAATAAAATCACAATTTTATTGACTTTCTTAAAAATGCATTTAAGTGACGTAAAATAGATATATGGCATTACTTTGAGGCTGTGGGATTTACCCCTTGAGAGGATAAAGAGGTTTGTCCCATAACAGTTTTTGTTGTGGGGCAAATCAAAATATCCTCGAATGAGGCAAATTTGCCAACCAACCTAATAATGTCCCAACGTAAGAATTGACCTTGCAGGTCTGTAGCAATACAGACCACAGGGTCTTTTTTGTTGTCTGACATAGAGCGAAAACCTTGATTTTATGCGATTCTTGTATAATCTGTTACAATATACATGGTTTGGTTTGAGAGGAGATCATAAACAGGCATTAATAAAAGCTCATAAAGCCTATTGACATAGTATGGAATATAACATAATATGCATTTTATAAAGCGATCTATGGTTATTTTCAAACGTATCTTATAGATCAGATGGATGCACACGAGAGGAAAAATAAAAATGAGCGGAAATAGGAACAGAGAAATCATAAAGCAGGCATTTGTTAAATCAATCCCCATCATGTGTAGTTATCTGTTTGTCAGCATGGCATATGGAATGATGATGGAGGCAGCGGGATTCCACTGGTATGATTCACTGCTTGTAAGCCTGACTGTTTATACAGGAGCATTTCAGTTTGTACTGATCACATTTCTGAGCAGCGGAGCCTCCTTTGTTACCGTGGGACTTACAGCATTTCTGATGAACAGCAGACAGTCATTTTACAGCCTTACATTTCTTGAAGAATTCCGAAAAATGGGAAAACGTCTTCCATATATGATTCATACGATGACGGATGAAACGTATGCAGTGAACCTGACTCTGGAGTCAGAAGGAAAAGAAAAAGAAGATACAATGTTTCTGATCGCATTCTTCTCAAGGTGTTACTGGATGATTGGAACAGTGGTCGGCGGCGTGCTTGGGCAGATTATTCCATTTGATCTTGCAGGAATTGATTTCTGTATGACCGCATTGTTTATTATTATTTTTATCGATCAGTGGGAGAAGGCGAAAAATCATCTTCCGGCGTTGATCGGGGTGGGCGTGGCAGTGATCTGTCTGCTGGTGGTTGGCCAGAAAAATTTTATGTTACCGGCATTAATTATTGTATCGGGGATTTTATTGTTTACGCGAAAGAATGAGGAAGGGAGAGCATAGAAATGAATGAGGCAAGGATGATTGGTATTATCATACTTTCAGCAGTGATTACATTTTCACTCCGTGCGTTTCCCTTTCTTATTTTTCGGGGAAAACGCAGGATGCCTGAGCGCCTGGTTTATCTGGGAAATATCCTGCCTGCGGCTATTATGGCGGTATTGATCGTTTATTGTCTGAAAGATGTGGCAGGAAACTTTGAAATGTACGGAATTCCACAGCTTACAGCGGTGCTGGTCGTGGCTGTCAGTTATAAATGGAAACATAATACATTCGTTTCAATTATTTTGGGGACTGCATGTAATATGATCCTGATGCAGGTATTATCATCTGTATAGACAGATTTTCAAGCGCGTTCTGAGCTGATAAAACAAAAGGTATTATAGTTTCGTTTTGTTTATCCGGTTAATAGTATTACTGTATTGGCTTTGCTTATATCTGGTATTATAGCAATCCTCTAAAATAATGCATCTTAATCCAGCCCATCAAAGTGTGAAATACTGCGTCAGCAAAGATTTTCAATGAGAAAAATGATGAAAAATTGATAGACGAAAAAGATACCCACTTGTTATTCCAGTGTTGATTTGATATGCTTATCTGAGAAGCAGACAGTTGCGGAAATTGGGGTATGATTATGGAACCAAAAGAAAAAAAGGTATATACGATCGATGATATAGCCAGAGAGCTTGGCGTCAGTAAGACAACAGTTTCGCGGGCAATTTCCGGAAAGGGACGGATTGGACAGACAACAAGAGAAAAGGTGCTGAGTTTTATTGAAGAACATGATTATCGACCGAATGTGATGGCAAAAGGGCTGGCACAGCGTAAGACATTTAATCTGGCATTGCTTTTGCCAAAGGATTATGCGATAACAGAATTTCCCTTTTTTAAAGATTGTATGCAGGGCATTTGTGAAATGGCATCCAGCCATGATTATGATGTGATAATTTCTATGATAGACGGAGATGATCTGTCGCAGCTTCAGAGACTGGAGGCGAATCGAAAGGTAGATGGAATGATTCTGAGCCGGGCGGTAGAACATTCGAAGGCACAGGAATATCTGAAAAGCTGTAAGGAACCGTTTGTGGTAATCGGACCGGAAGAAGATACGCAGATTGTTTACGTGGATAATAAGAATCTGGAGGCAAGCGAGGATCTTGCCAGTATTATGCTGATGAAAGGTGTACAGAAGCTGGCATTATTGGGAGGAAATGAGTCTTTCAGTGTGACAAAGAGCCGTTATCAGGGATATGTGCAGGCACATGAAAAGATGGGAAGGCAGGTGCATACAGAATTGATTTTTATGGATTGTGAAAATCAATTAAAGGTATCCGGGGCTGTCCGGCAAATACTGGAAGCAGGCGCAGATGGTATTCTTTGTATGGATGATGCGATCTGCACCATGTGTATTGAAAGCCTCAGAGAGTTAAAGGTGCAGATTTCTTCCGGAATTCGGGTGGCAAGTCTGTATGACAGTAAGAGCCTGGAATATAACAATCCGCCGATCACCAGCGTTAAGTTTGATACAGTCAGATTAGGAAAAATGGCAGCAGGAAAACTGTTAAAAATGCTTGGGGAAGAGTTACAGGAGGATATGCAGCCATTGAATTATCAGGTAGTGCTGAGGGAATCGACACAGTAAAGTCAGCAGGAATGTGAAGCGGATTGAGAATATCCGCTTTGACATGAGTCAAGCAAGTCCCCATCAGCTGCTTCAATTGTGAGGAGCAATAAGCAGTTGATGGGGACTTGCTTTTATGTACTATGTGTATTCTTTTTTTACAGACGTTTATTCTGCCATTTTGTAAAAAAAATTACGTTTCCGGCTTATCACTTGAGGAACCGAATGCAATGTACAGTTACCCAAAGGAGCAAGCGATTGCGCAATAGTAAAACATACAAAAAATTAATTGTGCAATATGCAATGAAAACAAGGACTAAATTCAAGGATAATACACAATTGACATTAATTATACTATTTTATATACTAAGAACAAGAGCAATCGGTTGCGCAACAGTATAAATACGTGATTGAGATCAAATAACAGTTGCGAAGCCTGCAAGAATAGAGGAGAATACTATGGGATTTAGAACGGATAAATTACTTCATGGAGGAGATTATAATCCGGAACAGTGGCTGAACCGACCGGATATCCTGGCAAAAGATCTGGATATGCTGGAAGAATCCGGCTGTAATGTGGTTAGCCTTGGAATCTTTTCCTGGTCCACACTGGAACCGGAAGAAGGCGTATTTCACTTTGCGTGGTTAAAAGAAATTATTGATCAGCTGTATCAGAGAGGAATCTCTACAATTCTGGCAACACCGTCCGGTGCCCGTCCGAAATGGATGGCAGATAAATATCCAGAGGTGCTCCGCGTGGATGAGACCAGACATAGACAATTGTTTGGTTTTCGGCACAATCACTGCTATACTTCTTCGGTATACAGAGAAAAAGTACGTACCATCAACAAAAAACTGGCGCAGGAAGTGGCGGTACATCCGGGCGTGATTCTGTGGCATATTTCCAATGAATATGGCGGGGAATGTCACTGCCCGCTGTGTCAGGAGGCATTTCGCAAGTGGCTGAGAGAAAAATATCAGACGATCGAGAATCTGAATGATCAGTGGTGTACTACTTTCTGGAGCCATACGTATAACAGCTTTGATCAGATTGAAAGTCCTTCTAAGATCGGTGAGACGCAGCTTCATGCATTGAATCTGGACTGGAAAAGATTCGTAACGCATCAGACAGCGGATTTTATTCATGCAGAGATCGCTGCTATTCGCGAGGGAGGAAGTACGCTCCCGGCAACAGCGAATCTGATGCATTATTTTGACGGTCTGGATTATTTTAAAATTGCAAAAGAAATTGATGTGGTATCGTGGGATACTTATCCGACCTGGCATAAAGAGAAGGTGATTGATACTGCTTATGATAACGGTATGTGTCATGATCTGATGCGTTCGCTGAAAGGAAAACCATTTTTTCAGATGGAATCCTGTCCGACCTCTACGAACTGGCAAAGTGTCAGCAAGCTGAAAAAGCCGGGCATGCTCTTTGCACAGTCTATGCAGGCAATTGCCCACGGAGGGGAAGGTGCACTGTACTTCCAGATTCGCCAGAGCCGCGGCGCTTCTGAAAAGTTCCATGGAGCAGTGATTGACCATTATGGCGGCAATGACACCAGAGTATTCAAAGAGGTGTCAAAGGTAGGAGCTGCTTTAAAAGAACTGAGGGAACTGGCAGGAACCACTATGGACAGCCCGGTGGCAATGATCTATGACTGGGACAGCCAGTGGGCAATGGAAGACAGTCAGGGTCCGAGAAATAAGGGGCTGCATTATCTGGAAAATCTGTTGAAGTATTACAGAGGATTTCGGAAGCAGGGGATCAGCGTGGATCTCATTGATCAGACCTGTGATGTGGAAAAATACAAAATACTGGTTCTGCCGATGGTCTATATGTTTAAAACAGGATTTGCAGAAAAGGTACGTGCTTTTGTGGAAAATGGCGGTACTTTGATCACCAGCTACTGGTCCGGTATCGCAGATGATACGGATCGGTGTTATCTGGAAGGGACGCCACATGGACTGATGGATGTATTGGGAATCCGCAGTACGGAGATTGATGGTTTGTATGACTGGGAGGAAAATACATTCGTTCCGCTGGAAGGCAATGAGCTGGGACTGACAAAGACCTATGCCTGCAAATATTTATGCGATCTGGTAGAACTGCGAGGCGCAAAGAGCCTGATGGTTTACGGAAAAGACTTTTATGCGGGATACAGTGCACTGACTGTAAATGAGTATGGTAAAGGAAGAGCCTGGTATGTGTCAGCCGATGCAGAGAAAGATTTTTTTGCCGATTTCCTTGAAAAAATACTGGAAGCAAATCAGATCAGCTGTGGCGTAAAAGGAGATATTCCGGATGCGCTGGAGATTACGGTAAGAGAAAGCGAAGAGGCAAAATATTACCTGTATCAGAATTTTGGAACAGAAGCAGTAAAACTCCCGGTGCCGGAAGAAGATGCGACGTGGCTGTATGGAGCAGGCGATACCCCGTTGGATGTCTATGGACTGGCAGTGGCAAAAGTGATGAAATAAAAAATAAGCATCCGTATCAAATGAGAAGACAAGACTTATATTGTGACAGTAGTCATGATATAAGTCTTTTTTTATCTCAGTTGAGAAGATTCTCACATACGTTCGGCTTGAACTCGAAAGATTTTTTATGATTATTCTTTTGGATTTGTTGTACTTTTCAAAATACCGGAAGAGCGTTATAATACCAGTCGTGAACATGGATACAAACAGAGTTCAGCTGTAATAGCGACATGAAAATATAAAGGAGAAAACCGGTACACATGAAAAGAACCCCCAGGATTATGGTTGTCGATGATGCCAAGATCAATCGTCAGATTCTGATGGCAATTCTTGGCGATGAATACGAGTATGTGGAAGCAGAAGATGGACGTCAGGCAATTCACATGCTGCAGCAGGATCTTAACATAGATCTGATGCTTTTGGATATCAACATGCCGGAAATGAACGGATTTCAGGTGTTGGAACGGATGAATAAATTTCAGTGGATTAAAGAGATTCCGGTGCTTATGATATCTTCAGAAGAGAAAAGAGATACCATTGAACGGGCTTACATCTTTGGTGCACAAGATTATATCCGAAGACCATTTGATGCTTTTATTGTGCGAAGGCGAGTGCAGAATATTCTGAATCTGTATGAAAACCAGAAAAGGCTGAAGCAGATGGTTTCTGAACAGATCTATGAAAAAGAAGCAAATAATAACCTGCTGATCGGTATTCTGAGTCAGGTGGTAGAGTTTCGGAACAGTGAAAACAGAGAACATATCATTCATATCCGGACGATAACAGAGCTTTTGCTGCATCGGCTGATCCAAAAGACGGATCAGTATCAGTTGTCGGAAGCAGATATTGCAATGATTATGACTGCGTCTGCGCTGCATGATATCGGGAAAATCAATATTCCGGAAAATATATTAAATAAACCGGGGAAGCTGACTTCGGAAGAATTTAAGATTATGAAGACCCATACAACAATCGGCAGCGATATGATCCGGCAGATGACCACCAAACCAGAAAAGCCGCTGCTTCATGTGGCATGGCAGGTTTGCAGATGGCATCATGAGCGGTGGGACGGACATGGCTATCCGGACGGACTGATTGGGGAACAGATTCCGATTTCAGCCCAGGTGGTTGGTATGGCAGATGTATATACTGCCCTGACCAGTAAGCGGTGTTATAAGGATGCTTATGATCACGAAACCGCAATGGAGATGATTTTTTCCGGTGAGTGTGGTGCCTTTAATCCGCTCCTTTTGGAATGTCTGAGTGAAATAGCATCGGAGCTTCGGGTGGCGGTACAGTATGATGCCAGAGATACTATTTATCGGAATGAGGCAGATCGCCTGGCAGCGGAAGTGATGCAGAAAACAGAGGTGCCATGCAGTGACCGTGCGCAGCATATGCTGGAATCCATGCAGGAGCGGATGGATTTTTTTGCATCTTTGGAGGGAGGACTCCAGTTTGATTATGACGCGGTTTCCGGCCTGGCAAATGTAGTGAACTGGAATGAGCCGCCGCAATACCGATATTCTGTCATAAATGTTGCGGATGAAACCAGCTTTCGATATCTTAGTCAGAAGGATTTTCACCGCCTGAAGGATGCGCTCGATGCAACGACCCCGGAAAACCGGGAATTTTCCATGAGTATTATGATGCCGTGGGGAAATGAATACCAGTGGTGTGATCTCCGAATCCATTCTCTGTGGTCGCCACTCTCGCCGGATCATTATGTCGGGGCAATTGGCCGCTTGGTCAAACCTCAGCAGGTATCAGCGGGAATTCCGATGCTTGGAAGATTTGCAAACGGAGAATCTGCGGATGGAAAGGATATAAGAGTAGCATTTGAACGGCTCAGGCAGATTTTTGATGTGGTACGTCTGGTGGATCCGACGACCAATATGGTTCTGGACGTGGATGACAAAGGAGCATTAAAACCAACAGACAGTCATTGCGCCGCATTCTGGGGGAATGATGGAAATTGTGCCAATTGTATTTCCATGCGTGCCCTGAAACAGAAGACGATGCTGAATAAGCTGGAGTTTACCAGAACAGATATGTATTATGTGGTTGCAAAATATCTTTGTATTAACGGAACACCGTGTGTGATGGAGATGCTTTCAAAAATGAACGAGGGACGCTGGATCGATGCAAACGGAACCAGATTTTTACTGGATAAAAGTCATGGAGAGAACAGAGAGCTGTTTTCTGATCCACTGACCGGCGCATATTCCAGGCGTTATTTTGAGGCGTACCGTACGCATCTGGAAGGAATGGAGTGTGTGGAAATTATAGATGTTAACCGGTTTAAACAGGTGAATGATACGTACGGTCATCCGGCGGGAGATGTGGTGCTGCGGGACATCGCTTCAGCGATCCGGTCCTGCATCCGGAATACCGATATTTTAATTCGGTACGGCGGAGATGAATTTTTGCTGCTTTTCCCGAAAATGTCAGAAAAATACATGGCAGAGAAAAACAAAAAGATCAAAGAGGCAGTTGAGAGTATCGTGCTCACGGAATATCCGGGGCTGCATTTGTCTGTCAGTATCGGTGGTGTCTGTGGTGTACATCCGATTACGGAAGCAATCCGGCAGGCAGACCAGTTGATGTATGAGAATAAGAGAATGGAATGAGGCAGAATACAAGTCTGAAATAGATCCGCGAAAACAAACTTTCTGTGGTTGTAAAAATGATTTATACCGGAGAAGCTTTGACTGCTCAAGAACCCTGGAGAGCCTGATAAGATGCAGGTTTTTCGGGGTTCTTTTTTCAAAGAAGTCATTAGACTTGCAGGATACTGACAAAGAATCCGGCTTCCTTTATGCTGAAAGCAGAGTTTCTGATCGCAGGAATAATATAGCAGTTCTGCAAAGCACTGCATTCAATCCGATTCATCAGAGTGCGAATTGCTGTGTTATTTTATGAACTGCTAAAGCTAAAGAAGGAAAAAAGGAACGGGTCACACTGGTCGATTACAACAGCGTACATACCCTGCAGGAGATCCGGGAAGGTGCCGGGGTATATATTACAGTGAAAAAGAAGGATATGCGGCGCCTTCTTTCTGTTTGCTCGGATACGGATAGCAGTAACAGAGCTGCACTTGTGTTTGCAATCGTATAATCTCGCTAAATGTGCTTTCTCCTCTTCCGGCAAAAAGACTCCGACCTCTAAGGGGGGAGATGAATTGCGTCCATTATATTACATGACAACAATATGTATCAATGTTATAATGTGAGTAAAGTATGAAGACATAAAAAACAATAAACAGAAAATAAAGAACAGAAAATAAAGAATAAAGGGTGGGATGGATGAACCGCAGAAAAACAGGTTATGCAATCGGTACATTGATACTTCTTGTATATGCATACGTTGCAAAAGAAGCAGCCAGGAATATTGAAACTATTTTTTTGGAGACCATCGTTCAGTTCAGCAGGCATCTGATCCATATCAGTCTTGTTTTTATGTGGATGATATCGGTCCGTCAGCGCATTATGCAGAAGAAGGTCCGTCAATATCTTCTTGCTGTTGGTGCGCTGGTGGTATTCTGGCTGTATGTACGCACCTGTAAGTGGATGTTTTTTTCTTCCGATCTCGTGGTAAAACGTTATTTATGGTACACCTATTATATCCCGATGATTTTAATTCCATTATTTGGCGTATTTATTCTTTCGTATCTGGGAAAAGAAGAATATTACGAGATGCCGTCACGAATGAAGCTGCTGTATCTGCCGGCGGTTTTCCTGATTCTGGCGGTATTTACAAACGATTTTCATCAGCTGGCTTTCCGGTTTCCGGAAGGTCAGCCGTTTTCAGATGAACAGTATACATACGGCATTTTGTATATGGCTGTCCTGGGGTGGGATATTCTGCTTGGGCTGTATTATATGATTGGATTACTGCGCAGATTCCGTATTCCGTCAAGAGGCTGGATCGGAAAACTTCCATTGCTCGTGCTTGCTGCTGCGTTAGTGTTTACGGCATTATATTGTCTGCAGATCATAATATATGATCTGGCAGCTGTGGATTGTGGATTTATTATTCTGCTGCTGGAGAGCTGTATTCAAAGTGGAATGATTCGTTCGAATTCAAATTTTGAACTTCTTTTTGAAATATCTGATATTGAAGCACAGATTACAGACCGTGACGGAAAGATCTATTGCAGCTCAGGTAGTATTTCGGCACCACAGGCGCATGCAAGAAAAATGATTACGGATCTGGAGCATATGGGAACAATTCTGGAGGGAAAAAAATTAAGCGGCGATGAAATTACAAATGGCCGTGTTTTCTGGTGGGAGGATATCAGCCAGATACTCAGCTATACCGAAAAGCTGGAAAAGACGGGGGCGCGGCTGTCAGAAAAAAATGAGCTTTTGAAATCGGAGCTGATTCTGAAAGAAAAACAGCTGCATATTACAGAAAAGAATCGATTGTATGACCAGGTAGCAGGAGAAATTTCTGTCTGGCTGGATCGGCTGGAAGAGTTGCTTCAGTCATCCGTGGAATGTGATGCGGACCGAATTGCTCAGATCTGTGTTTTGAGTGCGTATATTAAGCGCCGGAGTAATTTGCGCCTTCTGGCAGAAAACTCAGATCAGATGGAAGCAAAGGAACTGGAGTTTTGTATTTTGGAGTCTGTGGAAAGTATCAGGCTATACGGGCGAAGCTGCTCTTTCCGCAGTGAGTGCCATGGGATGATCGATGCCGCGGCTATGATTGCCTGTTATGATGCGTTTGGAGAGATTATTTGGCATATTTTGAAACAGACGGATTCCCTGCTTCTTGACCTGCATGCAGATGCACAGGGTATTCGCCTTCGTATGCAAATGGATCATCCAAAGAAAGCTCTGCCGGAGCTTCCGGAGAGCTGGAGAGAGGCCGGAGGAGTCTGCCGGGTATATGAGGGAGAGGATATGAGAAGGATTGAACTCTGGCAGGAGTAAAAGCAAATCAGGGTTGGGAATCTTTGCCGGGAATATATGAAGGAGGCGAATAGATAGTGATAGGGACGGATAGAGGAACAGGTGTGGTCATGATGATATGCTATGCATTGTTTTTACTTCAGTTCGGCTGCTTTCTGATGGAGCTTGCGATCAGAAGCCAGCATGTGCGAAAAAAGCGGATCTTACTGCTGCTTCTGACAATGACACTTATTCTGATTTTGCGCAAATGGAAGAGACAATGGATTTCATCAGGGGTGCCTGGTGCAGAAGGGGCTGTATACCTTTCGGAAGAAAGAATGATTCCGTGTCTTTTCTTGATTCTTGTCCTGATCACAGCAGGAACTGCCGCGGCAATCTGGAATACGGTGCGCTGCTATCATACTACGCTGAACCGGTCAGCAATAAAGGAAAGTGCAGAGCATCTGCAGATGGGGCTGTGTTTTTCCACCGCAGATGGATTTTTGCTGCTGGCAAATTATAAAATGGAACAACTGTGTATGGATTTGACGGGACAGTATCTGCAGGATTCGGAGGTTTTCTGGAATATGCTCCAAAATCAGCAGCCGGATATCAATGCGGAGATATTGATGTATGAGAGCCGCCCCTGTTTTCGGCTTGAGAACCAGGAAATCTGGACATTTGAGCGGAAGGTGCTGCAGGCAGGGAATATGGAGATTATTCAGATGACTGCAGTGAATGTTTCAGAATTATATAAATTGTCGGAAGCGCTGGAAAAAAGCAATTTGCAGATGCGGAAGCTTCACCGGCGGCTGCATCGGTATGAACAGAATATGGACGATTATGTGAAAAGCAGGGAAGTGCTGGAAGCAAAAATGCAGATTCACAAAAAAATGGGACAGGCGCTTCTTTTGTCGAGAGCATTTCTGCTTCAGAATGATGGAAAAATAACATCGTCGGAGGTTTTGAATAAATGGAAATACGTTACGATGTTTCTGAAAAAAGAAATTCAGATGCCGGAAGAGCCGGATGAATGGGGGCGGCTGGTAAATTCGGCGACAGCGGCAGGGGTAAAAATTAAGGTTGAGGGCAAGCTTCCG
>ERZ894186.423-NODE-423-length-18514-cov-9.011702_pt1 | contig 18514 bp, 11 predicted proteins | sample MGYA00380280_ERZ894186 | MGnify/ENA primary metagenome ERZ894186 (study PRJEB32331, sample SAMN06328449) | human gut metagenome | biome: human gut microbiome; feature: stool | host: Homo sapiens | collected 2013-02-13 ... | reverse complement strand
GCGGATGACCGTGCAGATCATTGATCTGTTTAAAATTATCAATGTCGAAAAGAATCAGGGCACCGCAGGCAGGTTTGTCGGAGCGATTCATGAAGGCTTCGACTTCAGACTGGAAGGTACGCCTGTTATAGACCTTTGTGAGAGGATCTGTATTTGCGGCGGATACCTGGGCAAGCTCCCGTTTTTTGTCCGTATCGATATCTTTTAGATAAAGGAGCGCATAGCGATGGCTGGTAAAGTGTTCGCGAAAGACGTGAATGTTCAGCTCTACCCAGTGGAAGTCGTTTCCGATGATGCGTCGGTAGCAGTATTTTCTGACGGAACCGGCACTGTCGTAAATGGACCGGATTTGCTCCGGGGAAAAATATCTGCAGCAGGCATCGTGGTATTCCGGTGCGACGATGCGCGGGAGAGAACGGATGACTGCCTGTAAGAAGGTTTCGCTCCACTGACGGCATTCTTCTTCATAATGCTCCCACAGCCCGCCGGAATTGATCGGCCATCCGGTTTCAAGATCAAGCTCCGCATAGGCGATAGTTTCAGAGAGGATTGCCTCGTAGAAATCATTTTTCCGTGCGGATTCCAGCTCAAGAATCTGTTTCTGATCCGTATCGGTCGGAAGGCTCAGCCGTTCGATATTACTTAGAAGACGATGATACCCGCACAGGCAGATGGTGCCGTTGTGATCCTTTGTGCGAAGTCCGAGAAAGCGGACGGTAGAATTTCCAAGCTGCGGATGCTGCCAGGTATATTCAATCTGAACGATCTGGTTGGTTTCATTCATGCCCTGAAGGGCGGAATCAACGTAATGAAGTGATTCATCACTGATGCGCGTATACCAGTAGAGGAAGCATTGCTGAGGGGTTAAAGAGGCGGTAAGACCAAGCGTACGCCGCATAATGTCATCCGTAAAAAGCTCACATTGCTGCAGGTCGTCATGAATTCGGATTTTCCAGAGACCGAGCTGTGTACGGGCAAGCACTTCTGCGGAAGTAAGACCGGGAAGAGCACCGGCACAGTCCATGGAAGTATTTTGGTTCAGGCGGTCTGCAACAAAACAGGCAGCGACAAAAAGCAGGTTGTCATTTGCCGGATGCTCGGAGGGATTGCTGACGCCGATAAAGCCAATGGTCTGTCCGCATCTGGAAATCGGAACAGCGATCAGACCGGTGACATTCTGACAGTGAAGAAGCTCCAGTTCAAGCGGAGAACCGGAGAGAATATCATTTGGCGTTTCAATGATAACGGATTCTCCGAGAGTGAAATAACTGATCCAGCGGTCAATGACACTGGTGGAAAGCGTCTGTGGCAGCTTTCTGGAAAGCACAGCGTGATCAGCATACCAGCTGGCACGGCAGTACCAGTTTGCATTATCGCGGACCGGCGTATAAATATAAGCATGGTCGGCGCCGTAAAACCCGGCAACAGAGGCGAGCAGATTTTGCAGGGCAGTCTCTGTTTCACTTTCTCTTGCAAATATACGTGCGCATGCGCTTACGTTACTCTCAAAATCAAACTTTTTGCGAAGCGCAGGCTGCAGCGTTTCTTTTTTAGAGGTTCCGATGGCGCGGCAGCGCTCTTCAAGCTGCAGACGGTTGTAGAATGCGTTTGAATCCGAGTTAATATAAAGCTGTTCAAAAATATCGGGTGTACAGGGTGCGGAAAACAGATAACCCTGCAGGGTGTCCGGAAGAAGCTCCTTTAGTACGGTAAGCTCATCCATCGTTTCCACACCTTCACAGCAGATATGGATCTGGGAGCTTCGTGCGAGTTCGATCGTATTGCGCAGCAGGCGGTAATTATAGGTGCTGTGCTGAATACCGGTTATGAAACAGCGGTCGATCTTGATTTCATCGAGGCAGAGATTCTTCAGATAGCCGAGACTGGAGTAACCGGTGCCGAAATCATCGATTGCAATGCGGATGCCGGCTACCTCCCAGCGATAAAAAATACGGTTGTAATATTCATAATTCTGAAGCTGGACGCTTTCCGTAAGCTCCAGCGTCAGTGCATCGCCGGACAGCCCGGATTCGCGAAGAATATCCAGTACCGTGTCAGTGATATGTTCATCAAGAAGCTGAATATAGGAGAGGTTTACACTGATACGCAGACAGGGCAGGGAAAGACGCCATTTTCTGCAGGCTTGAAGGGCAGTGCGAAGTACCCACTCGCCGACCGGGACAATCAGGCGGCTCTGCTCAAGCAGAGGAATGAATTCTACCGGACTGATAATACCGCGCGAGGGAGATTGAAAACGCAGAAGTGCTTCCACTCCGCAGATCCGGCAGCTCTGGCACTGCAGCTGAGGCTGATAACAAAGAAAGAAGCCTTTGAAATCGTGTGAAACGCTGTGACGCATCTCCTCAAGGAGCTCCAGAGAATTCTGGTGTTCCCTGTAATCATCAAAGGAGAAAAAGAACAGACGGTTTTTGCCGTCTTTTTTTGCATGGTCAAGCGCACTTTCCGCATATTGGTAAAGCGTTTCCCCATCGCAGGAGGACTCTGCGGTATAAAGAACGGAACCGGCAGAAATTGTGCAAAAGGAGACGGCCTGACGGAGCTGTTCGTAAATCTTACTGGCTGTGGCCTGATCCTGTCCGCAGAGATTAAGTGCAAACCGGTCTCCGTCGAGGCGGTAAGCAGGATAGCGCGGGGCAACGTGTTCCTCAAGAGCGTCCGCGAACTGCTTCAGGATATGATTTCCGTAGGAACGCCCGTATTTGATATTGATATCTTTGAAGTTGTCAAGACCGAAGATCAGCAGGCAGCCACTTTGGTGACGGTTTAAGCTGGCGGTAAGATCCTCTGCATATTTGCGGCCATTGAAAAGACCGGTCAGGACGTCGGTTTTCTGACCGAGTACAGTATCAGAAACGCGTCCGAGCAGCATCAGCGGCTGGCCGGCCTCATCCTTTTGAACGACACCGCGGCAGCTGATCCAGCAGCGGTTGCCCTGACGATCCAGCAGACGGTACTCCATGTTGTGATCCTGCTGTGTGCCGTCCAGAACTCGCTGAAGATCTTCCATAACCGTTTTGGCATCACGCGGGTAAATCGTTTTTACCCAGTCCGCGACAGGAAATCCTTCTTTGCTGCAGTTTGGCAGCTGATATTTTAAATGGATATGATTGGTAAAGTGGACCAGTCCGGTATCTGCCTCCACCAGATACAGATAATCATCGGTGCTTGCACTGATCGCTTCGATCATCTGCAGGTATTCCCGGATTTTCTGATGCCTTTCTATAGAAATAGGATTGCTCATGGTGCCCTCCTGTCAGTCTTCGTACATATTTCGGTATTCGGTTGGTGTACAGTGGTTGATCAGCTTGAACATGCGCAGAAAAGCCGACAGGCTGGAAAAGCCGGAGGCCAGTGCGACCTCGATGACGGACAGATCCGGATCGAGGAGCAGCGATTTTGCATAATCGATGCGTTTCTGGTTCAGATATTTATAAAAGGAAGTATCGGCGTACTGCCGGAACAGCCGTGTGAAATGGTATTTGCTGAAGCCGGCAAGAGATGCCATCTGTTCCAGTGTCAGATTCTCTGTAAAATGTTCGTTGATATAATTGCAGATATATAGAAATTTATCCATATATTCTTTTTGCTTGCTGTTTTTTGCGTCAAAGCTGTGCCTGGTAAGCTCGGCCTGGCAGCGCCCGACCAAAACAAGAATTTCAAGAAAGCGGGCATAAATGGCAGATTCCGAATACGGGTCATCACTGAAATATTCATCACGGATTTCCAGCATCAGGTGCAGCACCTGTTCGTGGATCCGGGGAAAGGACTCCGGTGTGATAAGGATTGCCGGTGTAAATTTGGAAGTCAGAAGCTCCAGCTCCCGGATGCCGATCTGAACAAGAGAAGGCTGAAAGATGATGCGTACGCCGTGTTCAGGAGCAAAGAGCTGGTGCACAGTACCGGGAGCAATGATCAGAATATCGTTCTGACGGATCTGATATTGCCGGTCGCTGCAGATTGCACGGTAGGAATTTTCCGTTGGCATGATGATTTCAAACGGAGTGTGCCAGTGCGGCGGATAGTCCTCTGCCTCGTCGTTGTTGTAAAGGCAGATCTGAGTATCCGGACGATAGGCAACCGTTTCGTGTATACCGGATAAATGCTTGATCATTTTGGTCCCCTTCTGAAAGTTTCATTACCGTTTCAAGCCAGCTGTGGGCACTCAAACGTTTCCCGTTTGGCGACAGGCAGCGAAGTAGCTTGCAGATATCCGCTTTACACGGTAACAAATTATTATGTCTGAAAAATTGCGATTTCTATTTTTCTAATATACCAAAAAATACAGGGAAATACAAGTTTTAATCCGGCTAAACTTTTCGGAAAATAGAAACAAAAAGCAAAATAATAAAAAACATGCACAAAAAATCACTGCAAAAACTGTAAAAATATACTTAATGACGACTTAACAAAAAAATCAAAAGCAATTATTTAAAGTCACAACGCAATAATTATAAAGATAAATACAATTTGCTTTGCTATGATGAAACCATCAGATGACGTAAAAAATATATTCAACAAAAAGGGAGGATACGTACTATGAAAATGAAAAAACTCATCTCTGTAGCGCTTACTGCAGCAATGGCAACCAGCCTTTTTGCAGCAGTACCGGTACAGGCAGACGGACCGGAAGAGATCACCTGGATGTTCTGGGATGACCTGGAGGCGACAGAGGATCTGATCTCCAAGGGATACAAAGAGGTCATCGACCGTTATAATGAGAAGTATGACGGACAGTATCACGTAACGGCGATCACGACGAATCTTGAGGAGTATGACGGAAAGCTCAACGCACTCGTTGCAGCAGGCCAGACACCGGATATGTTTATCTGCAATCCGGGACCGAACATGGATGTTTACGTAAACGCAGGCGTTGCAGCAGATCTGACCGATATCCTGACAAATCAGGAGGCAGACTGGTACTCCACATTTACAGACGGTATTTTTGAGAGAATGACATACGATGGAAAGATCATGGCAGTTCCGACGAATTTTGCCGCAGCTCTTTGCTTCTACAACACCGAGATCTTTGACGCGGCAGGCGTAGAGGTTCCAACGACCTATACCGAGCTGCTCGATGCGTGCCAGAAGATCAAAGATGCAGGCTACACCCCGATTTCCTGTTCCGCAGGTACGGCATGGTGCCTGTCCATGGTAGCCGGTTATCTGTGTGACCGCCAGGGCGTTGACCTCGCGGCAATCGCAGACCACACCGCAAACTGGACCGATGACAACTGCATCGAGGCAGGCAAAAAGCTCAAAGAACTCTCCCAGTACTTCCAGGAGACAGCAGCAGGCGATTCCAATGACCAGGCTACCGCAAACTTCTACAACGGCGAAGCAGCGATCCTGATTCAGGGTTCCTGGGCAATCGCTCAGATCAACGGCAACAATCCGGATTTTGAGTCCAAGTGTGGCGTATTCCAGTTCCCGGGCATCGAGGGAGCAAATGATCCGAACCGTATGATCGTTAAGACAGACAACCTGCTGATGAGTGCAACAACGGAGCACCAGGATGCAGTAATTGCTCTGATGAAGATGTTTACAGATGAAGAGGCTCAGAAATATACCGCAGAGGTTGGCGGTAAGATCCCGATCATCAAAGATCTTGAAATCGATTATGACAAAGCTCCGGCACAGCTGAAATATGTGCAGGATATCCTTGCAAACGCAACCGGTACCTTTGGATTCTATAATGAGTCCCTTGCATCTGTAGAAGCCGGCGACTGCTTCGACAACGCAATGGTTGATATCTTCCTTGGCAACCAGACACCGGAAGAAGCATTCCAGACCGTTCAGGATTTCTATGAGGAGAATGTTTGGGAATAAAGTAAAAAGGCTGCTTTAAAGAGCCAATCGGGCAGTTGGGTGCCCGTCGGTTCCTTACGACAGCGGACAAACAGGAAAGCCGCTGCGGGACAAATGCAGGATTCGCATTGTTCCTGCAGCGGTTCTTTTTATGTCATAAGTTACATGCCCTGTCCGGCACGGCTGGTACGATGGGCTTCCGGGAAAAACGGAGCGCTTCTGAAAGCTTAGCCGCAGGATATGCGGTGCAGTGCAGAGAAGAGAAGCTGAATTGCGAATATCGCCTGGCAACAGGAAACGTGATTTGGCAGCAGGTCATACTGCCGGGCGGAGAGGGTATGTAGGAGGCAATTGCTTCCGCAAAAAAAGGTTCTGTTTAGACATCATACAAAAAAGGAGGCTGTTTATGGACAAGATATTAAAAGACAAAAAAGCCATCTTTATTTTTATCGCACCGGCGCTGATCATGTTTGTGCTGATCCTCGTCATTCCGATTTTTCAGATGGTCTATTATTCGCTGTGTGATTATGCAGCGTTGACACCGCCGGAGTTTATCGGTCTGGCAAATTATAAAAAGCTGTTTTTCAAGGATTCCACATTCCGGATCGCACTGAAAAACTCGATTTTCTTCATGCTGTTTTCTGCAGTGACACAGCAGGTGATCGGTATTTTGCTGGCGGTCTTCCTGACGAACATTCCAAAGGGGCGCAACGTATTCAAAAATATCTATTACCTTCCGTCCGTGCTTTCCTCTGCTGCGCTCGGTCTTCTGTGGGCATTCATGTTCAACCCGAAGATCGGCATCAACCAGCTGCTGGCGCAGTTTGGAATCAAGGGACCTCTGTGGCTGATGGATTCCAAAGGCTTTATCGTTCTTCCGATGTGGGTTATCGCGTTTGTGGCACTGTGGCAGTATGTCGGACAGAATATGATGCTTTATATGGCACAGATCACCGGTATTTCGAAGGACATCTATGAGGCCTCCTACGTGGACGGTGCATCCAAACCGGCAGCATTCCGTTATATCACATTGCCGCTGATCCGGCCGATGATGGTGACCTCCCTTTCTTTGAACTGCATCGGTTCATTGAAATTTTTCGATCTGGTGTACAACATGACGCAGGGTGGCCCGAACCACCGTACCGAGGTACTTGCAACCGAGCTGTACGCAGAGGGCTTTAATTACTTCAAGTATGGCTATGCCAGTGCAATATCAGTCGTGCTGCTTGTGATGTGCCTGATCGTGACGCTGCTCGTCAAGAAGGTCATCAAAGTAGAGACGTATGAGTCATAGGAGGGCAGAAGATGAAAGAGAGTGCTGTAATGAAAAAAAGAAGAAAAACAGTCAGCCCGGTCATTGTGGTGATCTATGTATTTCTGGTACTTCTGGCTGTTCTGTATCTGGCTCCGCTTCTGTGGATGCTTTCCGTATCCTTAAAAGACAACGCAGGTGTAATGGCAGCGCCGTTTGCACTGCCGGAGGTATTTCACTTGGAAAACTACAGTCAGGCCTGGTCACTTGGTAAGCTTGGCGTGGCACTTGTCAATTCCGCACTGGTCTGCGGTGTGACGCTTCTGATCAGCTTGTTTTTCGGTGCGATGGCGGCGTTTGCCATAGCGAGAATGCGCTGGAAACTGGCAGAGGCAGCTCATACATTTTTCCTGATCGGAATGATGGTGCCGGTGCACTGTATTCTGATCCCCTTGTTTGTACGGTTTGCAAAGCTTGGGCTGACAAACTCAAGATTCGGCCTGATGCTTCCGTATATCACATTTTCACTTCCGATGACGATCTTTCTTCTGACCGGATTTTTTAAATCAATGCCGGGAGAGCTGATCGAGGCTGCAGCGATCGACGGCTGCGGGATTTACCGCATTTTCTTCAGAATCGCGCTGCCGCTGTGCCGGACCGGACTTTTCGTATCAGGCCTTATGACGTTCGTCGGTAACTGGAATGAGCTGCTGCTTGCAATGGTATTCATTTCTGATCCTGCAAAGAAAACACTTCCGGTTACGCTGACGTATTTCGTCGGACCGTATGCAACAAATTATGTACAAATGTTTGCGGCGATCATCATTGCAATTGCACCGACGGTTATCGTATACTGTCTGTTCAGCAATCAGATCGTAGAGGGACTTACGACGGGTGCAGTGAAGGGCTGAGAATATTACAGAAAGGCAGATGAAACAAATGAATAGAGAAGAAGCAAGAAAAAAGGCAGAAGCGCTGGTGGCAGATATGACACTGGAAGAGAAGGCAGAACAGCTCAAATACGGTGCTCCGGCCTTAAAGCGGCTGGGCATTCCGGCCTACAACTGGTGGAATGAAGGGCTGCACGGTGTGGCTCGTGCCGGACAGGCAACGATTTTCCCACAGGCGATTGGCATGGGTGCTACCTTTGATGCAGGTCTGGTAAAGGAGATGGCAGATGTCGTTGCGACCGAGGGTCGTGCAAAGTATAATGCCTATTCCGGAAAGGAAGATCGCGATATTTACAAGGGACTGACCTTCTGGTCTCCGAATGTAAATATTTTCCGGGATCCGCGCTGGGGCCGCGGCCATGAGACGTACGGGGAGGATCCGTATCTGACGAGTCGGCTTGGCGTTGCTTTTGTGGAGGGACTGCAGGGCGATGGCGAGACTTTAAAGGCGGCAGCGTGTGCAAAGCATTTTGCGGTGCACTCCGGACCGGAAGCGGTGCGTCATGAGTTTGACGCAGAGGCAACACCGAAGGATATGGAGGAGACATACCTTCCGGCTTTTCAGGCGCTGGTGCAGGAAGCCGGCGTGGAAGCAGTCATGGGTGCTTACAACCGCACAAATGGAGAGCCATGCTGCGGAAGTCCGAAGCTGCAGAAAATCCTGCGAGAGGACTGGGGCTTTGAGGGACACTTCGTTTCTGACTGCTGGGCGATCCGGGACTTTCATGAGCACCATATGGTAACGAAAAATGCAAGAGAGTCGGCAGCGCTTGCAATCAATAATGGCTGTGATCTTAATTGCGGAAATACGTATCTGCATATTTTGGGAGCGGTGCAGGACGGACTGGTAAGCGAGGAAACGATCACGGAGGCGGCCGTAAGACTGTTTACAACGCGCTTCCTGCTCGGTCTGTTCGACGGAAGTGAATACGATGCGATTCCATATACAGAAGTAGAATTACCGGCACATCTGGCACTTGCGGAAAAGGCAGCGCAGGAGAGCTTTGTTCTCCTGAAAAATAATGGCATTCTTCCGCTTGAAAAGTCAAAAATAAAGACAATCGGCGTGATCGGTCCGAATGCCAACAGCCGCGCTGCACTTGTAGGGAATTATCACGGAACAGCAAGCCGCTATGTCACAATACTGGAAGGATTACAAGATTATCTCGGAGAGGATGTCCGTGTGCTGACAAGCACCGGCTGCGAGCTTTTCCGTGACCGCACCGAGAATCTGGCTTTCCCGGCAGACCGTCTGTCAGAGGCAAAGATCGTGGCGGACAACAGTGATGTGGTTGTACTTTGCGTTGGCCTTGATGAGACACTGGAAGGAGAAGAGGGCGATACGAGTAACAGCTATGCATCCGGTGACAAGATCGATCTTCAGCTTCCGCAGGTACAAAGGGATCTGATGGAGGCGGTAAAAGAGACCGGCAAGCCGGTGGTCCTTTGCCTGATGGCAGGCAGCGACATCGATCTTTCCTATGCATCGGAACATTTCGATGCGGTACTGCAGCTGTGGTATCCGGGTGCACAGGGCGGCAAAGCGGCTGCGAAGGTGCTGTTCGGAGAGGTATCGCCGTCCGGCAAGCTTCCGGTGACATTCTACAAGAGCCTGGACGAACTTCCGGAGTTTACCGATTACCGCATGGCAGGCAGAACCTACCGCTACATGAAAGGAAAAGCGCAGTATCCGTTCGGATATGGACTGACATACGGGGATGTGTGCGTGACGGGGGCGGTGATCGCAGGATGTGAGGATGCTGAAAAGGAAAGCACAGGTAAAGCTGTGGAAGACAGAAACATGGGAACAGGAAATGCGGAGATTGGATATGCTGGAAATGAAGAAGGCGTGACAGATAATAAAAAGAAGAGCATTAAAGCAGCAGGACAGCCGGAACAGACAGAGGCAGCGTGCGAATCCGGCAGCAAATCGTCGGACAGAGGTTTCGACCCGCAGGCACTTACAGTTCTCGCGGACATCTGCAACGCAGGAACCCATGCGACCGATGAAGTCCTTCAGGTCTATGTAAAAAATCACGACTGCGCAGACCCGGACAAGCACCCGGAACTGTGTGCGTTTGCACGAATCCACCTGGATGCAGGAGAGAAAAAACAGATCCGCATTCCGGTAGGCCATCGCGCCCTCACTGTAGTCGGGGAGGACGGAATCCGCCGCGATGATGGAAAATCCTATACCTTCTACGTCGGCTGCAGCCAGCCGGATGCGCGCAGCGAGGAGCTGACCGGAAAGCGGGCGGTGGAGATTGCGTATCGGAGATAGCAGACGCAGAGAAAATTATAATCCGCTTCGCCATTCGGCTAAGGCGACAAGGACAATGCGTGGGGGCTGAACGAAGAGCGCATGCAGTTTGAGCGGGAATCGGAGTATTACCGGAGATGAAAAAATAAAGAAAAGACTATCTCGTACGTACAGGAAAGGTACAGTGCGGGATAGTCTTTTTTGTATAAAACGCGAGATGAATGGTGCAGCTTAAGGAATTTTCATCGTTATACTGCAGGATAGAAATCTCTGAGTGGGCATGGTCAATTCCGTCGGCAACAGCGGCTTCCTCTCCGTTCCACAGAGCTTCCAGAAGTTTTTTTGATGCGTTAATGGAATCAATTACCTCGTGCCAGTCCATCATGCTGATTGCGTTGATATATTCCTGTGCAATTTCTTTGTTCGGAATGAACACTGTTTTATCCGGCCAGTGGTAGCCAAGGTATCCCAGATGCACCAGGAGTGTCAGAACATCGTCGCGGCACTGAAAGGTCGTCATGTCGTTGGAGAAAGTGCCCGTATTAATGGGAATCCGTTCGCCGGCAAGCATCTTTACGACGGCATCCTTTAAACCATCAAAATTCAGCTGAACATAGACCTTTAATGCTTCATACGTTTCTGTCTGGTTCCAGTAATTATCAAAAATACCGCTTTTCATGGCTTCGACGACAGACTTCGGGCTGTAAAGTTCACAGACTTGCTGGGTATTATTTTCTACAGTCAACACTTCATAGCCGTCATACCATGCACGCGTTTCCTCAAAGCTTCGGTCATAGCGTTCGCAAAGATTTTTCACTTCCGCTTCTGTAAAACCAAAATATTTTGCCATTTCCCGCGGATTTATCATGGAATACTCAGAAAACATATTTAATGCGGAATGTGTGCCGTATTTCTTAATTGGAAGGATTCCGGTCATGTAAGCGAGGGAAACATAGTCCTTATCTTTCAGCCACATCCGGAGAAAATCGAGGTATTTTTTCTGTGCATCCTGATCCTGCTGGTATTCACGAAACAGACAGTCCCATTCATCAATAAGGATGATGAAAGGATGCTTTGTGGCAGCATAAACATCTTTCATGACCTGTACAAGATCTGTTTCGTCGCGGTAACGGATTGTTTCATACGCATCTGTCAGATCAAAAATCACATATTTTTGGATTCTGCCAAGCATGTCCTGAACACTGTGTGAGGCACTCAGAAAATCCTGCATGTTCAGTTTCACTACATTGTATTTATTCAGATGTTCCCGAAATGAAGGACACGTTTCAATGTAGAGATTTTGAAACAGCGCTTCCGAATCGGTATCCTGCCCATAATAGGCGGCCAGCATGTCGGCAGCCATGGATTTTCCGAAGCGTCTCGGACGGCTTACGCAGATATACTTTTCTCTGGTATCAAGAAGCGCGTTTGTCCGTTCGATCAGACCGGTTTTATCGACGTATATTTCTGAATTCAGACTTTCCCGAAATCCTTTGTTCCCGGGATTGAGATAGCTTCCCATAAATACCCCTCCTAATTGTTATCTGATTTAATTCGGTTCTCCGTTCTGATGCATCTTCTCATGCTCCTGCCGAATCTCCTCATACAGCTGATAAAACGTCCAGCCGCAGTTCTGCTCGGTCACGATGGCTTTCAGGGCGATGCGCACATTTGCCTTTCGAAGCGCGAGGAGCAGTGCGTCGAGGCGCTGCTCAGAGAATTGATGGAGAACGAGAACCTCCTCAGGGATGGACTGCGAGGAAGAAGCTTTAACTGTATCAGCGGCGGGATCTGCGCCTGACAGTGCATCTGCGTTGGTCTTATTTGCTTTCAGTGTGTCGGCTGTGGCATCCGTCTTCTCCTCAAATCCCGGCACTCCGGCGAGCATTCCGACGGTCTGGTTCACCTGCTGCGGGGAAATGTTGCGGATCCGGATGCCCATGCGGACGAGGATTCCCTTTAAAGTGCGGCTCTGTTTTGTGGACTGCGGGGTGTAGTATAAAACGGTTTCTTTCATGTTAAATCTCCTTCATTTATAAATGTTTCGAGTGTGTTTGCAAAATGATTTCTGCAAAATATACCGCAGATCGGAACGCGCAGACTAAGGGAATGATTTGTAAAGCGGACATTTGCAATCCGCTTTGCTACTTGCTCATGAACGCTCTAATAAATCAACATCCCAAGCCCCGCCGAAATTAGTATCATCAGAATCGGCGAGGGCTTTTTTTTCCGGATTTTCACGGACAGCCCATGTAGAAGCAGCAGGCAGCCAAACAGACCAATGGTGCGCACGTCCGGACTGATTTTTTCAGAAAGAGAAGAAAAACCGAGCAGTGTGCTGCCAGCCATTGTCAGTGCAGTAGCAAGAATCATCGCTACGACGCAGGGACGAACGCCCGACAAAAATGCCTGTACGCCGGAATACTTTAAAAAGCTGCGGATCAAAGCTGCGATCATCAAAATGATTACAAAGGACGGCAGGACAACGCCGAGTGTAGCAAAAAGGGCGCCGGCGAGACCAGCCTGTGAAGAGCCGATAAAGGTCGCCATATTGACGGCAAGCGGTCCGGGTGTGGATTCAGATACTGCGATAAAATTCAGAAAGTCTGATTCCGAAAGCCAGCCGTATTGCAGAACCTTTTCGCGGATCAGTGAGATCATGCCGTAGCCGCCGCCAAATGAGACGGTACCGATCTCAAGAAAAGTAAGAAAAAGAAAAATTAGTTTTTCCATTTGAGGTCTCCTGATATCAAAAAAATGGCTATTATCCGAAGAAAACAGCTATTGCCTGAACCGGATCAAAGTGGATTGAGAATAGTTGCTTTGAATCTTCAGATAAGTTTGGTTTGATTATTTTCTCTGTGAAATCCGCTGCATGAGAAAACCGCCGATACCGATGCATCCGCAGATCAGCACATAAAAAATCGAAGAAAAATTCACCGAGAATACGGTACATATCACCATGGAGCAGATGACGGTAATAAGAATCGTGTAGTTAAATGCGGTATGTTTCAGTCCTTTCATCATGCGGATCCCGGCGGAGAAGATCAGATAGATCACACATACCTGAATGCCGCGGAAGGCTTTGCTTACGATCGTGAGGTTCAGAAACTGATCGAAAAAAAGAGAGATCAGATAGATGATCAAAAAGGACGGAAGACAGACAGCGATCGTTGATATGAGTGCTCCTGGCACACCGCCAAGCCGGTAGCCGAGGTAAGTGGCGCTGTTTACGGCCACAGGACCGGGCGTGGACTCGGCGATTGCCGTCATGTCAAGAAATTCTTCCTGAGTCATCCAGTGACGGCGTGTGATGAATTCATTTTCCAGAAGTGCAATCATCGCGTAGCCACCGCCAAATGTGAAGACACCGATTTTAAAAAACGTAAGGAAAAGGGAGCATAATTTTTTCATAAATAACCTTTCACTTCAAAACTGTTCTTTTGTGCACAAACGCGTAAAATAATCATTTTGCGGTTTGCTGTAACCATTATTTGCAGCATACAGTATATCACATTCGCACGTCTGTGTGTATGGAAAAATATTTGCGCCAGAGCGGATTGCGAATGTCCGCTTTACAACAGCTGTTTGTTGTTTGCTGTGCGGTTCGTTGACACACTGCTGTGATGCTAATATAATGGAATGATATCAGGGGATTTTGCCCGGACATCATGAGATGGATAATAAACGTGAGAGAAAATGAAATCTGAGAGAAAACGAAATCTGAGAGGATTAATTTATGAATACACAGAAAGGCGATAAGATGCAAAAACATATCTGTACTGCGCTGCTTGCCCATGTAGATGCCGGGAAAACGACACTTGCGGAGGCAATTCTGTATCTGACCGGAGAAATACGGAAGCTTGGGCGTGTGGATCATCAGGATGCGTTTCTGGATAATTTTGCAATGGAGCGTGCACGCGGCATCACGATCTTTTCCAAACAGGCAGAGGTAATGCTGGATGATATGGAAATGACTTTGATCGATACGCCTGGGCATGTGGATTTTTCGGCAGAAATGGAGCGGACGCTGCAGATTCTTGATTATGCGGTGCTGCTCATAAGCGGAGCGGATGGTGTGCAGAGTCATGTAGAGACGCTGTGGCGGCTGCTGAAAAAGTATGAGATTCCGACGTTTCTGTTTATCAACAAGATGGATCAGCAGGGAACGGACCGGACGAGTCTGCTTTTGGAGCTGCAGAAAAAGCTGGACGAGCACTGCATTGATTTTTCAGCGGCCGAGGATCCGCTTATGGATGGTGAGACGGCTGAGGCGATAGCACTTTGTGAGGAATCACTTCTGGAGCAGTATCTGGAAACGGGGAAAATCCGAAAGGAAGATGCCGCGCGGATGATTGCACGGCGGAAGATCTTTCCGTGCTACTTTGGCTCGGCACTGAAGCTTCAAGGTGTACAGGAGCTGCTGGATGCCCTGTGTGAATACAGTGTGCAAAAAGAGTATCCGGAAAAATTTGCAGCACGGGTTTACAAAATTTCACGTGATGAACAGGGCAACCGTCTGACGCATATGAAGATCATGGGCGGCAGTCTGAAAGTAAAGGCAGTGCTGCGCGGAGGCGACGGAGATGAGGTATGGGAGGAGAAGGTCAATCAGATCCGTGTCTGTTCCGGATCATCTTTCCGGGCGGTAAATGAAGCACAGGCTGGTATGGTGTGTGCGGTGACCGGGCTGAATCATACGAAGGCCGGAGAAGGACTCGGAACGGAATGCGGCGTGCATCTTCCGGTACTGGAACCGGTGCTTTCCTATCAGATCCGGATTCCGGAGGACTGTGATGTACATCAGACGTATCGAAAGTTTCTTCAGCTTGAGGAGGAAGAACCGGAGCTGCATATCACATGGAACAAGGAGCTGGGGGAGATCTATGCGCAGCTGATGGGAGAAGTGCAGACGGAAGTCCTGAAAAATATGATTTTTGAACGGTTTGGCATTGCGGTGGAATTTGGTGCGGGCAACATTGTCTATAAGGAGACGATCACGGAGCCGGTGATCGGAATCGGCCACTTTGAACCGCTGCGTCACTATGCGGAGGTGCATCTTCTGATGGAGCCGGGGGAGCCGGGCAGCGGTCTGCAGTTTGAGACGGCCTGCAGTGAGGACGTGCTGGATCGCAACTGGCAGAGACTGATCCTGACGCATCTGGCGGAAAAACAGCATATCGGCGTACTGACCGGATCGGAGATTACCGATATGAAGATCACACTGATCGCCGGGCGTGCGCATCAGAAGCACACCGAGGGCGGAGATTTCCGTCAGGCGACGTACCGGGCGCTGCGGCAGGGACTGCGGAGCGCGGAAAATGTCCTGTTAGAGCCGGTCTATGAGTTTCGGCTGGAGCTTCCGCTGGACTGCGCGGGCCGCGCGATGACGGATATCCAGAAAATGCACGGCAGCTTTTCACCGATGGAGATCGAAGGAGAAAATGCAGTTCTGAAAGGAACAGCACCGGTTGTGACAATGCGCGGCTACCAGACGGAACTGATTTCCTATACAAAGGGAAAAGGACGGATGACGTGTAGCGTCAGCAGCTATCAGCCATGCCACAATGCGGAGGAAGTGATCGAAGCACGCGGCTACGACCCTGAGGGCGATCTGGAGAATCCAACGGGATCTGTGTTCTGTGCACACGGTGCAGGGTTTGTGGTCGACTGGGATCTGGTGCCGGAGTACGCGCATCTGGATACGAGCGGAGTGATTGGACAGAAAAAGAATGATGATTATCAGGATATAGTCGAAAATGAATATGAGCCGCGTACCGATGTCCCGGCCGGGCCGACAAGCCGCTATGACCGTTCCAATCTGACGATCACGAATGACGAACTGGAAGAAATCTTTACCCGTACCTATGGCCCGATCAAGCGGGAAAAGAGCGGCTGGAAAAAAAGCCGGCGCGTTGATTACAGTGAATCCCGTGAATTGACTGCACCTGCGAAAAAGCAGGAGGTGCGAGACGAATACCTTCTGGTCGATGGCTACAACATCATTTTTTCCTGGGAAGAATTAAACGAGCTTGCAAAGGTCAATGTGGAGTCTGCGCGGACGAAGCTGATGGATATTCTGAGTAATTATCAGGGATACAAAAAAATGAATCTGATTCTCGTCTTTGACGCATATCGCGTGGAAGGCGGACAGGGAAGTGTACAGAAGTATCACAATATTTATGTAGTCTACACGAAGGAAGCGGAGACAGCGGACCAGTACATTGAAAAAACGGTCCATGCAATCGGAAGAAAGTATAATGTCACGGTGGCGACGTCCGATGCGCTGGAGCAGGTCATTATCCTCGGGCAGGGCGGCCGGAGAATGTCGGCACATGATCTGGAAGAGGAGATCGCAGCAATGCGCAGAGAAATCCGTGAGCAGTATACGGAGAAAAGGGCAGAAGGAAAAAATTATCTGTTTGATCATTTGAATGATGAAATGAGTGATCTGATGGAAGATGTGCGGCTCGGAAAGAAAACATTATAATTGTTGTTGCATACTGGACAATATGGATTTGGATGATGAAGAAGTTTGGGAAAGAAAACATTATAATGTTGCTGCGGTTGTCAGAGAAACAGCCGCAGCAATTTTGTTTTATCGAGGATAAAAATGGAAGCATCCATAAACAGGTGGGCAAGCAGCGTACTTAGAATGACTCCGTTTGAGGTCAGAAGAAAACCGGTATGAAAACCAAACCAGCACACGAAGGCAGAGTAGCCGCCCATCAGGATCAGCAGCGGAAGATTTTGCAGCACACCGCGCAGCGTGCCAAGAAAATCCTTCCATGTAAAGTCAAAATAAATAAAACGGCCGACTGCAAGCGTGACGAAATACATGATCAGTGCATCATAGTTGTTATCGAGATAAATAAATTTGATATACAGCAGGATCAGGACGATGTAAAATGAGGAGACAAGACGCACGGAAGCCTTCTGACCCGGGGAGATCCTGCGCAGCGGCACAAATGCGCGATCCAGGTATCCGTTTAACACGACGGAACACAGAAGAAACAGCAGGAGAAAGAAGTCCTGATATTTCTGCCAGTAGAAAGCGGCTTCCGGAATCCGTGCATCGATCACGTAGTAGAGTGAAAGAAACAAAAGGATGGAGGTGCTGCTGAATACCATTTCGAAAAAGCTTTCGATCGTGTTGTATTCACGGGCGAGGTGAAAGGAACGGATCTGACGCTCACGGCGCGGTGAGAGATCCTCTGTCTGGAGATGGTAATGCATCTGCATCCGGGCGACGCCGAGTACGATTGCCAGTACGATGAGCAGACCGGCAAATGCGAGCAGCATGAAAATGCCGGCATTTTCAAAATTAAAATAATGAGCAATATAGTAATTGTTCATAAATAAAATCACTTCCCTGATTCTCTTTTTCACTATTGTACCACGCAAGTCAATTGTCAGAATTGCATAGATTCTGGAAAAATGAGTGGCGTTGTTTAGGAAAGAATGCTATAATGATTTTACGTGAGCGCAAAAAAACACGTGAAGTTGATAGGAGGATCAGAACATGGGAGTAGAAGCAACAAAAAATACGATTGAGAGCGGCAAAGCCGTACTTGGTATTGAGTTTGGTTCCACACGAATCAAAGCAGTACTGGTGGATGAGGCGAACGCGCCGATCGCTTCAGGAAGCCACGAGTGGGAAAATCAGCTGGTAGACGGAATCTGGACGTACAGTCTGGATGCAATCTGGAACGGACTGCAGGACTGCTACCGTGATATGACAGAGGATGTAAAGACAAAATATGGAGTGGAAGTAACCTCTCTGGCAGGCATTGGTTTCAGTGCCATGATGCACGGCTACATGCCGTTCAATGCAGCAGGCGAGCTGATGGTACCGTTCCGCACCTGGAGAAATACGATCACAGAGCAGGCATCGGAGGAGCTGACCGAGCTGTTCCAGTTCCACATTCCGCAGAGATGGACAATCGCACATCTGTATCAGGCAATCTTAAACGGCGAGGAGCACGTAAAGGATATCGCATTCGTATCGACCCTGGCAGAGTACATTCACTGGCAGCTGACCGGTGAGAAGGTGGCAGGCGTCGGCGAGGCATCCGGTATGTTCCCGATCGATACTGCGACAAAAGATTACAACGCAGAGATGGTAAAGAAATTTGATAAGCTGGTAGCACCGAAGGGATTTGGCTGGAAGCTTTCCGAGATTTTCCCGAAGGTACTGGTAGCAGGCGAGAGCGCAGGCACACTGAC
>ERZ894186.415-NODE-415-length-18720-cov-9.700509_pt1 | contig 18720 bp, 11 predicted proteins | sample MGYA00380280_ERZ894186 | MGnify/ENA primary metagenome ERZ894186 (study PRJEB32331, sample SAMN06328449) | human gut metagenome | biome: human gut microbiome; feature: stool | host: Homo sapiens | collected 2013-02-13 ... | reverse complement strand
GCCATCAGCTGAAGCTGCAGTTTTTCATAAGAAAGCTGCAGCTGCGAAAGCTTCTCCAGTAATTCCAGCTGAGCTTCCTTTTCGCGAACTGCCTGTTCAATGGCAGGACAGACCTCTGCCTGCTCCTGCGCCGCACGCATTTGAGCTTCCGCTTCTTTAAATTTCGGAAGAAGTGCTTCCCGTTCGGTCTCCTTGTGCTTCTTTTTTTCCAGAGAAAGCCGTTTTTGTTCTGCCCGGCCAAGCAGCTGACTACAGTTTTCAATATCCTGATTTAATTGCAGAAGCGTTTTTTCCTGCTCTTCCAGCTCAGACTGCTCCTTTGTAAGCAGCTCTTCCAAAAGTTCAAGTGCCGGTATCACCGTTCCGTCATATTTATTCTTTTTTAAATCGGCCAGTTCTTTTTGAATAACCGTATTTTCTCCACAGCGAATTCCATCCAGATGCTGCGCAATACTTCTTCGCATCTCATCATAATTTTTCCATCTGGCCTTGACTTCCTCCCGCAAACGGTTTTGCAGCATCTGATAAAGCTCTGTATGAAAAATTTTCCGAAAGATTTCACTGCGCTCTGTCGTTCCTGCAAGCAGCAGCTTTTGAAAATCGCCCTGCGCGATCATTGCGATCTGAGTAAACTGATGGTAATCCAGACCAAGCAGTTCTGTAATTGCGCGCGTTACATCTCTGCTTTTATTTACCGGCTGCCGCTCATCCGGATAAATCAATTCCGCATTCGCTTTCTCGGTTGTATAGCCGTTTCCCCTGTCCTTTGGACGCAGATATTCCGGATTTCGCTTTACTGTATAATCCTTTCCGCCATACGTAAAAACAAATTCCACATACGTACGAACGCTATCCCTGGCATACTGGCTGCGGAACATTCCTGCTTCGCGCACTTCACCGCTTGCTTCGCCGTAAAGCGCAAACGTGATCGCATCGAAAATCGTTGTCTTTCCGGCTCCGGTATCTCCGGTAATCAGATAAAGTCCTGTCAGCGAAGTAAAATCCAGCTCCGTTTTTCCTGCGTATGGTCCGAAAGCACTGATGGTAAGTCTTTTTGGCTTCATTCTTTCAGCTCCTGTATCAGCTTCCGGACGTATGCGTGCTGCTGTCCGGACATTGGTTGATTATTCTGCATCTCATAGAATTCCTGAAACAATTCCAGCTCCGTTTTCTGCTGAACCGGGTCAGAAGCTGCAATCTCCCCGTTTTCTCTTGTCCTGCGATTATCATACTCCAGGCGAATCAGATTAGGATAAATTGTGCGCAGCTTTGCCAGGCCATCCACAACGTCTTCTTCATCGGTCAGCGTAATCTGAAGATAATCCTCACAATTACTGTTTTCATAAAATGAACGTGCCGTCACCTCAAGATACGTTCCCTTTATCTTTCGAAGATCATGCTGTGGCTGCAGCAACAGGATACGGATTGCTGTTCTGCCTTTTTCCGCCAGCTCTACAACCGTCACAGACTTTTGCTGTTCTGCCTCTGAAAAAGAATACTTCAGCGGGGAACCACAGTAGCGGACCGTCTCTCTTCCAACCTTTTGAGGACTATGGATATGTCCAAGCGCCACATAGTCAAACGTATCAAAAAGAGAAAGCGGAATCTGATCAATAGTTCCCACCTGCAGTTCTTCCGAATCACATCTGGACGCACCAGTTACAAACTGGTGCGCTATCAGGATATTTCGCTCCTCTGGATTTAATTTAATCCCGGATAATGCTACCGCCAGCGCACTTGGATAATCCACGATCTCTTCTGCCCGCTCTTCTTGTGCATGGCGAACCAGCGCAGGCCGAAGAAACGGAAGAAGATGGATACAAACCGTTCCGTATGCATCCTTCAGGCGAACACATTTTACGGTTCCGTCGTACAGCGGGGCGATATAAATCCCGCTTTGATCCATCCAGCCGGCACCAAATGTAAGGCGTTCTGCCGAATCATGATTACCGCTAATCAGAAATACAGGAATTCTCCGTTTTACTAGCCCCTGCAGAAAACCATCAAAAACCTGAACCGCTTCTGCCGTCGGAATGGCTTTATCATAAATATCCCCGGCAAGCAATATACCGTCCGGCCGCTCCTTATCTGCCAGCTGCAAAATCTCATTCAGAATATATCTCTGATCCTCCAGCATGGAAAATTCATGGATCCGTTTTCCGATATGCAAATCAGACAAATGAAAAAACTTCATCGCTGCTTCGTTCCTTTCCCGTCCCTGGTGCTGATTCTCAGACGATTCAGGTGAAGCGTCCTCTCCCCGATTGGCACCTCTATATCACTTTCCTTCTCCAGCCAGTAGACATCTGCGATCTGATCTCCTTCTGCCAGCTTCATTCCGCGCACACCGACCGCAGTCTTCTTTTTCAGCGGAATCTCTGACACCGGAAAACGAAGATAATAACCGTTATGAGAGACCAGAACCATCTGACACTGTTCTCCGGCTGCGTATACAGCTATCACCTCATCTCCATCGGACAGCTTTGTTGCCGCAATCGTCCTCTTTGATACGTCAAATTCATTTCCCTGTACCTGTTTTACCATCGACTGCCTGGTCACAAATGTCAGAACGGTATCACGAATGTCATTTAATGCCATTACTGCAATAAAATTTTCTTCGCTGCTGTTGTAATTGCAAAGGTTATCTACCGGTGTGCCTTTATCACGGAATTTACCATACGGTACATCCAGCAGCTTTAACAGATGGACCTTTCCATTATCGGTAAAAACACAGACACGATCCGTATTCATACAGTGGAGCACGTAGCGATTCTCCTGATCCGCTGCTTCTTTGTTGCGTTCATATACCGTCTCATCAATCGTTCGTACGTAGCCGAAACGATCCATCAAAAAGACAACCGGAAGCTCTTCGATCTTCTGCTCTTCCAAAACGACTTCCTCTGCATTTTCAAGCGCAGTGCGCCGCGGCCGGCCGAATTCTTTCTTAAACTGATCCAGTTCTTTCATGATCACCTCAGCCATTGAGCTGTAATTATTTAAAATATCGGTATAACGCGCAATATTTTTCAGAGTCTCTTCATGCTCCTTCATCAGCACGTCAATCTCCAGTCCGATCAGCTTATAAAGACGCATATCAAGAATCGCATTTGCCTGCATCTCGGTAAATTTCAGTTTTGCCGCCTCTTTTTTTGATTTTGCCGTCTTAAAACGGATGCCGTCCGTTACACCGTCAACGAGACACGCTTTTACCTGTTCACGATTCTTGCTGCCGCGCAGGATCTCGATGATCAGGTCGATTACATCGCAGGCACGGATCAGTCCTTCCTGCACTTCTCGTTTTTTCTCTTCGTTATCGAGCATGCTCTGATATTTGCGCGTGTTGACCTCAAACTGAAAATCAATGTGATATTCCAGAATCTGGCGCAGGCTTAACGTTTCCGGTCTTCCGTCCGCAACCGCAAGCATATTGACACCAAATGTATCCTCCAGACGTGTCTTTTTATACAGAAGGTTTTTAAGTCTCTCAGTGTCTGCTCCCTTTTTCAGCTCCAGAACAATTCGAATACCAGCCTTTGAGGACTGGTTGGAAATATCCACAATATCGGTCGTCTTTTTCGTCTCGACAAGTGATGCAATATCATTTAAAAACTTCCCGATATTCGCTCCCATCATGGTATAAGGAATCTCTGTGATCACAAGACGCTCTTTTCCGCCCTTAACCTGCTCTACCTCAACCTTTCCGCGCAGGCGGATCTTCCCCTGTCCGCATTCATAGATCTTCTGCAGATCTGCCTGATTGACAACGATTCCGCCGGTCGGAAAATCCGGTCCCTTGATGTATTTCATCAGCTCTGCAGTAGTCAGCTGATTGTTTTTGATCAGCGCTTTTGTTGCATCGATCACTTCAGAAAGATTATGCGGCGGAATGCTGGTTGCCATGCCGACGGCGATACCGTCAGAACCGTTCACCAACAGGTTCGGGATCCTCACCGGAAGCACGAGCGGCTCTTTTTCCGTCTCGTCGAAGTTCGGCCCGAAATCGACGACATCTTTGTCAAGATCCGCAAGAAAGGCTTCCTGCGTCACCTTCTGCAGTCTTGCTTCCGTATAACGCATGGCTGCTGCTCCGTCTCCTTCGATTGAACCAAAGTTACCGTGTCCGTCAACGAGCGGCATTCCTTTTTTAAACTCCTGCGCCATGACAACGAGTGCCTCGTAGATCGAACTGTCTCCGTGCGGATGATACTTACCCATTGTATCCCCGACGATACGCGCAGATTTACGGTAAGGGCGGTCGTAACGGATTCCAAGTTCATACATATCGTAGAGCGTTCTTCTTTGTACCGGTTTTAAACCGTCCCGCACATCCGGAAGCGCACGTGCGATGATAACGCTCATTGCATAATCAATGTATGACTTCTGCATGATGTCCGAATACTCCGCTCTGATTATCTGTCCATCCATAATTTATTTCTGACTCCTTTTTCTGTCCTTACTCGTCTGTTATACGTCAAGCAGTGCATCCTGAGCATGCTCATGGATAAATTCCTTGCGCGGCGGCACCTCCGTGCCCATGAGCATCCGCGTCACATTCGATGCAAGACGCGCATCCTCAATCTCCACCCGCTGCATCATTCTTGTCTCCGGATTCAGCGTCGTCTCCCAGAGCTGCTCCGCATCCATCTCACCAAGACCTTTATAGCGCTGCAGCGTAAATGGTGCCTTATGTGTCTTTCGGTACTTTTCCAGCGCCTTGTCATCGTACAGGTACTGCTCCTGTCCGCGTGACGGAATCACCTTGTAAAGCGGCGGCATCGCAATATATACATGTCCCTCATAAATCAGCTCCGGCATAAAGCGGTAAAACAGCGTTAATAGTAGCGTGCTGATATGCGCGCCATCCACGTCGGCATCGGCCATAATGATAATCTTGTCATACCGCAGTTTTGTAATATCAAAATCATTTCCATAGCCTTCTGAAAATCCACAACCGAACGCATTGATCATCGTCTTGATCTCCGCATTTGCAAGTACCTTGTCAATGCTGGCTTTTTCCACATTCAGGATCTTTCCGCGGATTGGAAGGATTGCCTGATAATTTCGGTCTCTGGCTGTCTTGGCCGAACCGCCAGCGGAATCTCCCTCCACGATAAAAATCTCACAGACAGATGGATCTCTGCTCTCACAGTTTGCCAGTTTTCCGTTGCTGTCAAATGAATACTTCTGCTTTGTGAGCAAATTCGTTTTGGCGCGTTCTTCTGATTTTCGGATCTTTGCTGATTTTTCCGCACACGCAAGAATGCTTTTTAAAGCTTCCAGATTCTTATCAAAATAGCGTACGATCTCTTCGCCGGTCACCTTTCCGACCGCGCGCGCCGCATCCTGATTATCCAGCTTTGTCTTTGTCTGTCCTTCAAAGCGCGGATCCGGATGCTTGATCGAGACAACAGCAGTCATTCCGTTTCGAATATCTGCACCGGTAAAGTTTGCGTCCTTATCCTTTAATACCCCGATCTGACGCGCATACGTATTCATTACCGTTGTAAAAGTTGTTTTAAATCCGGTCAGATGTGTACCGCCTTCTGCATTATAGATATTGTTGCAGAATCCAAGCACATTTTCATGGAATTCATTGACGTACTGAAATGCTGCTTCCACCTGAATTCCGTCTGCCTCACCTTTAAAATAAACGGGCTCACAGACAGGTTCTTCTTCCTGGTTCAGTTCCCGGACGAATCCTGTAATTCCATCCGGCTCTGAATACGTAATCTGCTCTGTCTCCTCCCCGCGACGATCCTCAAAATAAATGGTCAGCTCCGGATTCAAATATGCAGTCTCATGCAGCCGTGATTTCAACTCGGTTGCAGAAAACCGCGTCTTTTCAAAAATTTCCGGATCCGGAAGGAACTGGATTCTGGTTCCCGTCTTTTTTGTTCTGCCAATCACAGGAAGCAGACCGTTTTCCAGCTCAAGTACAGGAATTCCCCGCTCATAGCGGTCATGATGAACTTTCCCATCTCGCATAACCTGCACATCCAGCCAGGTAGAAAGTGCATTCACAACGGAAGACCCCACTCCGTGCAGACCGCCGCTTGTCTTATAGGCCGTATCATCAAATTTTCCGCCTGCATGCAGCGTCGTAAACACGAGTCGTTCTGCAGACATCCCTTTTTCATGCATACCAACCGGGATACCGCGTCCGTCATCCTCAATTGTTGCGGAGCCGTCCTTTTCCAGATAGACCTCTATTTTCTTACAGTAACCCGCCAGGTGCTCATCCACGGCATTGTCCACGATCTCATAGATCAGATGATTCAGTCCTTTTCTTGAAACACTTCCAATGTACATTCCGGGACGCTTGCGGACCGCCTCCAGTCCTTCCAGTACGGAAATACTGCTCGCGTCGTATGTGTTGCTTTTTGCCATTTTCCAATTCCTTCCTTATCTGATGTTTCCATCAGTGTTTTTCTGCTACTTCTCCGCGCTTTTTGTAAATTGAATTTGCCGGTACGACCTCCCGCACCGAAGAAAGCGGGTAAATATTCGAGTGAGGTCCAATCACCGTGCCCGGATTGAGCACGGATCCGCAGCCGACCTCCACCTCATCGCCGAGCATTGCACCGAATTTTTTCAGGCCGGTCTCAATCCGCTCTGTGCCATCCTTTACGACAACAAGCTTTTTATCTGATTTTACATTTGAGGTAATCGATCCGGCTCCCATATGTGCCTTGTATCCAAGAATCGAATCTCCAACGTAATTGTAATGCGGCACCTGTACCTTATTGAACAAAATTACATTTTTCAGCTCCGTGGAATTTCCAACAACCGCACCCTCTCCGACAATTGCATTTCCCCGGATAAATGCACAGTGACGCACCTCCGCGTTTTTTCCGATGATCGCAGGACCGTTAATAAATGCAGTCGGTGCTACCTTTGCTGATTTTGCAATCCAGACATTTTCTCCGACCTTTTCGTACTCTTCCTCTGAGAGTGTTGCTCCGAGTTCCAGAATAAATGCACTGATCTTTGGCAGAAGTTCCCACGGATACTCCGCTCCCTCAAATAATGGTTTTGCGATTGTTTCTTCCAGCGTATAAAGATTTTTGATTTTACACGTTTCCATATTAGCCCTCCTGTTTGGAGACGGTCGATCCGCCTCTTCCTTTTTTATAATAAACTGCCGCCGCATCAAAAAGCGGCCGCAGCAGCTGCTGATTATTCAGCCCCAGTACTCCGTCTGTGCGTGAACGGACAAAGTGCTCCAGCTTCTGCATATACTCCTGATCCGTAATCGATCCCTCTGCCACATAATTCAGTCCTTTTTCCCAGCTTGCAGTCAGCTCTGGATTCAGCAGCGAACGAATAGAACAAAATACTACGTCGTACGTCATTTCACCCTGCAGCGTCGGCGTAAGAATCTGCGTCTTTTTATTTAAAGCGATATATTTATTTGCCACCAGCTTCTTCAGGATTTCTGCTCTTGTTGCACTTGTACCAATACCGCAGCTTTTGATCTGCGCACGCAGCTCTTCATCCTCGATCAGCTGACCCGCATTTTCCATTGCCAGAATCATGGAACCGGAGTTGTAGCGCTTAGGCGGTGCAGTTTCTCCTTCCCGGATCACCAGATCCTTTATCGGAAATTCCATGCCTTTTCGGATCTTTTTCAACAGTTCTAAAAGCTCCTTGCTACTGTTGACCGTCTCAGAATTCTCCTGGTTTTCTTCTGATCCAGTTTTGAATGATATGCGCGTTTTTTCATTCTCAGCGCCTGCAGTTCCGGCTTCTTTTTTCTTCTCGTAAGGATTACCGGCTACTTTAAAATACCCCTCAGACAGCAGCACTCGAAAAGAATAAAAAAACCTTTCATTCTGCATCGCCGTTACCATTGTGATCTTTGCAAACTCGGCCGGCGGATAAAAAATACTCAGAAAGCGCCGTACGATCGCCGCGTAAACACCGTATGCATTTCCCTTTAATGAACCAAGCGCAGCAAATCCCTGCCCGGTTGGAATGATCGCATAGTGGTCAGTGATCTGCTTGTCATTCACATAGCGTGTTTTCACGATTCCCTGATAACTGCCATTATCCAGTACCTCCTGTGCAAATGCTTTTGCCGGAGCAAAGTTTCGCAGTCCGGAAATATTGCGCGAAATCTCTTTTGCTACTGCGGTAGATAACACACGTGCATCCGTTCTCGGATACGTGACAAGCTTCTTTTCGTACAGCTCCTGTACAATGCGCAGTGTCTCATCCGGGCTGATCTTGAACATTTTGGAGCAGTCGTTCTGCAACTCGGCCAGATTGTAAAGCAGCGGCGGATTTTTCTTCTCTTTCTTTCGCTCAATCGAATCGACAACCGTCTTTGCAGGCGGATCAGCAAGCAGCCGACGGATCAGCTCCTGTGCATCTTTTTTCTCTTTAAAACCGTTCTCCTTGTAAAGCTTCGGTGACTGGAAATAAGCGGAACCCTGCACAGCACGGAATTCACCCTCCAGCTGCTTTCCCTCCAGCTCCAGCTGCTGCACAATGCGGTAAAACGGCGTCTTCACAAACTGGCGGATCTCCCGCTCTCTTCTGACAATCATTCCGAGCACACACGTCATGACACGTCCTACGGAAATGACCGCATACTTCGTCCCAAGATAATTTGAGATCGTATTTCCATATTTTAAGGTCAAAAGCCGTGAGAAATTAATCCCCATCAGGTAGTCCTCCTTTGCCCGCAGGTACGCTGCATCCGAAAGATGATCATACTCCGAAAGATCCTTTGCTTCCGCAATACCCCGGTGGATCTCTTCTTCTGTCTGGGAATCAATCCAGACACGCTTTCGCTCTTTGCCTTTCACACCTGCCATCTGCTCCACCAGGCGGTAAATATATTCTCCCTCCCGCCCTGAGTCCGTACAGACATAAATACAGGATACATCCTTTCGGTTCAATAATCTGCTGACGATCTGAAATTGCTTTTTCACTCCCGGGATCACTTCGTAAAGAAACGTTTCCGGAAGAAACGGAAGTGTAGCAAGACTCCACCGCTTATATTTCGGATCATAAACCTCCGGATAACTCATGGTCACAAGATGACCGACACACCAGGTCACCACATAGGAATCTGATTCCAGAAACCCATCCCCACGACTCATCTTTTCTTTTAATGCTTTTGCGAATTCCTGGGCAACACTCGGTTTCTCCGCAATAAACAGTGATTTTGCCATCCATTTCCTCCTGATCTGTCCCTTTTGTCTGCCATAAGGCCTGTTATTTTGCTGTGCCTCCGGTGCGCATTCTCCCCCTTCGCACCACGCGACTTCGCCTCTGAATGTCCGATTGTTCGAACGTGTGTCCTCTTTGGGTATTCATCTAACCACATTTTTAAGATTCTGTCAACTCATCACATACTATTTTTACATTTTTTTAGAATTCAAATTTGCTTATTGCCTCCCACAATTGAAGCAGGGGACTTACTTGATTCGGTTAAAAATGACAGAACTGCCGCGATCCAAGACCGCGACAGTCCTATTATACGTTATCAAAAAACTTTTTTGCAACTATTTTACGGAACTTATTTGTGCTGAATATAACCTTTTGCAGTCAGTGTCTCTGCGCAAAGCACTGCTCCGCCTGCTGCTCCTCTGACTGTATTGTGAGAAAGACCTACGAATTTGAAATCATAAATGGAATCCTCACGAAGACGTCCGATTGAAACACCCATGCCCTTCTCGTAATCAACATCCAGCGTTACCTGCGGACGGTTATCCTCCTGCATGTAACGAATGAACTGTTTCGGTGCACTCGGCAGATCCAGCTCCTGTGGAAGTCCGCGGAAGCTCTCCAGCTTTTCGATCAGCTGCTCTTTCGTCGGTTTTTTGCGGAATTTTACGAAAACAGCTGCTGTATGACCGTTAAGCACCGGTACACGGATGCACTGGCAGGTAATCTTCGGTTCATCTGCCGGTTTGATCACGCCATCCGCAACCTTGCCCAGCACACGCAAAGGCTCTTTTTCGCTCTTCTCTTCCTCTCCGCCGATGTACGGGATGATATTTTCAACCATTTCCGGCCAGTCCTTAAATGTCTTTCCTGCTCCGGAGATTGCCTGATACGTTGTGGCAACTACCTCATACGGCTCAAATTCTTTCCATGCTGCAAGTGCCGGTGTATAACTCTGGATGGAACAGTTCGGCTTTACTGCAATAAATCCCTTTTTCGTGCCAAGGCGCTTCTTCTGATCCTCAATGACTGCAAAATGCTCCGGGTTAATCTCCGGAACTACCATCGGTACATCCGGGGTCCAGCGATGTGCACTGTTATTGGATACAACCGGTGTCTCCGTCTTAGCATATTCCTCTTCGATCGCACGGATCTCATCCTTCGTCATATCCACAGCGGAAAATACAAAATCAACGGTAGATGCCACTTTTTCTACTTCATTTACATTCATTACAACCAGCTTCTTGACAGCTTCCGGCATCGGAGTCGTCATTTTCCATCTTCCGCCAACGGCTTCCTCATATGTCTTGCCTGCGCTTCTTGCGCTCGCTGCTACAGTGACAACCTCAAACCACGGATGATTTTCAAGCAGTGAAATAAATCTCTGTCCTACCATTCCTGTTGCTCCCAGGATACCGACTCTCAGTTTCTGATCCATTTTTCCAATCTCCTCACTTGTAATTTTCGGCCAAGCCCCTCTCTTTTACCAAACCGGAAAACCAGTCTGCCGAAATGCTTTTTTGCCTGCCAGTGCAGATGTACGCATGTGTTTTTCTACGGCGCACATTTGTCTTCTAATAAGATATACTTCTTTTTCACCAATGTCAAGTACAAATTCTCATTCCTGCCATCTACTTTTCCGGCGTTTCCTGTTCCAGATACCTTTTATTTTCTTTAATTACCTGGCGCATTACAGCTTCTCCAGGCGCTCCGGATGTCAGCCGGCGCTCCACGCACGTTTTCATGCTGATCGCGTCATAAATATCCTCATCAAAAACCGGACATTCTTCCCGATATTCCTCAAGCGTCAGATCATCAAGTGCTTTATTCTCTGCAATGCACCGAAGCACAAGACGTCCGGAAACCCCATGTGCATCACGGAACGGCACGCCATGATTTACCAGATAATCCGCAACGTCTGTCGCATTTGTAAAACCATTTTTTGCGGAGGCCTCCATCACAGCTTTGTTAAATACGATCGTATCCATCATACTTGTAAACAGTGTCAGACACATTGTGGTTGTATCAATTGCATCAAATACGCCCTCTTTGTCCTCCTGCATATCCTTATTGTACGCAAGCGGAAGTCCCTTCATCGTTGTGAGCATGCTCATCAGTGCTCCGTAAACACGACCTGTTTTTCCTCTTACCAGCTCTGCGATATCCGGATTCTTTTTCTGCGGCATAATACTGCTTCCGGTACTGTAAGCATCATCAATTTCCACAAACTGATATTCATTCGTATTCCAGATTATAATCTCCTCTGAAAAACGGCTTAAATGCATCATGATCGTTGCAAGCGCCGACAAATATTCAATTACATAATCGCGGTCGGAAACCGAATCCATACTGTTTCTCGTTGGTCCTGCAAAACCAAGCAGCTGCGCGGTGTAATAACGGTCCAGTGGATACGTCGTACCGGCCAGCGCTCCAGCACCAAGCGGACAGTAGTTCATTCTTTCATAAATATCCTTCAATCTGGAACGGTCGCGACGAAACATTTCGAAATAAGCACCTATATGATGTGCCAGCGTTACCGGCTGTGCCTTCTGCAAATGTGTAAAACCCGGCATGAATGTATCAACATTCTCCTCCATGATACGCTGCAGCACCTTCAGCAGTCCATATATCAGCCGGTCTGTATAAAGCACCTCTTCCCGCACATAAAGCCGCATATCAAGTGCCACCTGGTCATTTCTGCTGCGTCCTGTATGCAGCTTTTTGCCTACGTCTCCGATCCGGTCGATCAGATTTGCCTCCACAAAGCTGTGGATGTCTTCATATTTTGTGGTGATCTCAAGCGTTCCGTTTTCCACATCACGCAGAATGCCGGTGAGTCCTTTCAGGATCTCATCCCGTTCCTGCTCTGTCAGTATCTGTTGCTTTGCGAGCATCTTTACATGGGCCATACTTCCCTCAATGTCCTGTCTGTACAGCCGCTTATCAAATGTAATCGATGCATTAAAATCATATACCATCTGGTCCGTTTCTTTAGTGAAACGACCGCCCCATAACTGTGCCATATTCTGTCCTCTTTTCTGTGGATTCACCGTTTCCGCCTTTCGATGCAGCATTTATAAAAATACGTGAACAGATGCAAAAAACACAAATATCTGTACAAAAAACACCATCCATTCCGGCCGAAACACTTTTGCGCTTTAGTTTACCACAGCTTCTCCGTGCTTGCAAGGAAAAAGCGGTAACTATATTTGCTTTTCCATTTCTTTTCTCTGTGCTTCTCTTTCCCGCTTTGAAAAAACGCAGCCACAGTAATCCTGGCGATACAGTCCATACTGTGCAGAAAGCTCCACCGATCGTTTATAGCCATTTTTCTTCTTGAAATCTGAAGGCAGCCAATGGACACCATATTTTTCTGCAAGCTCCTCTCCGATCTCATTTAGCTTCTGCGCATTTTTCATCGGACTGATCGTGAGCGTTGTCGTAAAATAAGTATAGTTTCCTTTCTTTGCCGCCTGTGCTGCATGAAAAAGACGTAGCCGAAAGCAGGCAAAACACCGTTCGCCTCCCTCTGGAATCTGCTCTAGGCCACGCACCGCGTCATAAAATTCGCGCGGATCAAACACTCCTTCCAGAAAGTGGAGCGGATATCCAATTCCTTCTTCATTTCTGGCATCAATCAACCGTTTTTGTTCTTCTACCCGCTTGAAATATTCTTCCTCCGGGTAAATATTCGGATTGTAATAAAGCACCGTTATCTCAAAATACCTCGATAAATACTCCAGCACATAGCTGCTGCACGGTGCACAGCAGCTATGCAGCAAAAGTGTCGGAACCGTGGATGGATTTGGATCCAACAGGCGCTCCATTTCTTTTTGATAGTTTCGTTTTTGTTCTGACATAATTCCTTCCTCAGATCCTGGGGTAACCCGAAGATCTCCTGTGGTACATTATTTTTAAGTACATATATTTTTCCTTCTCATTTTAAGTTAATTTTTAACAATCATTCAAGTGCTTTCTGAATCAGTTTTTAAAAGACTGTGCAAACCTTTCATCATCTTCCTCTGTCCGCTTCTTCGATCCCTTGATATGTTTTTTGTGAGAACTTCTTCTGGCTTTTTTGTTCAGGTGACGTTCCATGAGCATCTGATCAATATTTGCATTGGTATACCACTTACCCAATTGATGAATGGCATAGGCACCTTTCCCCAGTGCCATTGCAGCTACCCCATAATCCTGCGATACAACAATATCTCCCTTATGACAGATACTTATCAACTTATAATCTACTGCGTCTGCTCCTGCACCGATAACAATAACTTCACTGTAATTCGATGTCAAAACATGGTTCGTATCACACAGCAATGTTACCGGAACATTATTTTCTTTTGCGATTTTTTCAATGATAGTAACCACTGGACAAGCATCTGCGTCAACAAATATTTGCATCTATCTCTCTCCTTTGAGCCATTATAAGAATACTCTGCTGCTCGTATTCTGACTCTCGCTTCAGCTGAACCGGTACCTGATGCAGAATTTCTTCCATTTTCCTGTCATCAAACCAATCTGACAGTAGTTCTTTTTCCAATATCAGCGACATACGATCATGTACTTTTACCATCCCATTTTAACGCAGCAAACTTTCTCTTCTTGCTCTCTGTTTTATGCTCTTTTTTGTTAATATTTGCTTCTTGATTTTTGTTGGATTCCGTATCATATTCTGCTATACTCTCATCCACAACAATAATCAGTTCTGATAATGCTCTGGTATAGGCTATATACTTTTCATTACGACGCATTTTGGCACTTACAACAAAAACCTTATCAAATTCAATGCCTTTCACTTCATCAACATACATAACAGATATAAAACCATTATCCATTGTTTCGCCTATCATATTTCGTATGTTTTCTGGTAAAATATCCATATCAAGGTATTTCATTTTTTGTACAGTTCTTGGTAACAAAATTGCAACTCGTTCGGTTGTTACCATTAACCCGGCAAGTTCTTTCTCCAGATCTCTTCGTGCGATTTCTCGTACCTTTGGTCCGTCTACGCCTGTTTGCAGTGTTTTAAACCCAAAATTATCGTTGCAGAAACGAGTAATCTGATTCGTATTCCTATAATTTTCATTCAACACATATTGTTCTGCCTGAAGCTCCGACAGCAACAGATTCCAATCTGATATACCTCTACCAGATTTCATTAACTGATTTGTATCCCCAAAAATATTGAAAACTACATTATTTTGGTTTAATTCTGACAATAATCTATATTCATTTACTGCCAAATCCTGTCCCTCATCCACGCATATAAACTGCATATTTCCAATTTTCTTATTAAAATACTTCATTGCAAACATCAGCTGTACATACAAGTCATATCTATGACATTTTCCTGTGATGTTTTTAACAGCATTTTTCTCTTTGAACACCTGCACGGATTCATCATATATTTGCTGATATATATTCACTAAAGAATATTTTTCTAATTGTTCGTACAGATATTGAATTGTCTTTTTTATCTCTTCCGAATATTGTTCTGCTTCAGCACGGTGATATTCTTCGTAGGCAACTTTAATATTATCATCAGATTCACGCAATTCATTGAAAAAACGACTATATTCATCTTTTGCATTACTGCATAATCGTACTTCATCCTGTACTTTTTTAACGTATACTGAGACTTGTTTCATCCATGCAAGGATTTCAGCATCTTCCTTTCCATCCTGGCTCATAGACAAAATCTTCTTTTGTTCATCCAATTGCGTCTGTAAAGGAATTACCTTTGCTTTGACTTCTTTAATATCTACATCCAGTTTTTCCAGCTTTGCCCGTTTTCCAAAAATAATCAATGCGCCTTGAATACGGGTATATTCTTCCTGTAACTCCTGAATTTTCTTATTAAGTGCTTCAATCTCCTGTTGCTTTTCCAACACGTATTCACCAATCTTGGTATTAACTCTTGGCAAAGATTCTTGTACAATGCTCTTTGCAAACTGTTCTGAAGCCGGAATTCGATCTTCCAGAAATGCCCTACGTTCTTCTGCTTTTGTAATTTTATCTTGGGCAGATGCAAAATCTTGTTCTTTTTTTCTTAACAGATCATTCAACGCATCTACACTATATTTCATCTGGATTGTAAATCTGCTCTCTTCAGTCCAGGAAATAGTTTTCTTTTCCTGATTCATCGCCTCCTGCAGTTGAATCAGAATGTCTACTAATCTATTACGCTTTTCCAGAATATCGTTATATGCACGTTCAAAATCATTCTTAAATTGATCAGAATAAATGTAATCCACATAATCCTGACGTACCTGCATTTCAGAAACAATTTTGTTTTCCGGTTTAAATGCAGAATCATACTGTAAAAGCATATCTAAATAGTATTGCTCAACAGATATTCTATGTACAGCTCCTATTTGCAAACCTTCTGCAAGTCCTTTAATATGCAAGCTGAATTGTTCGTTTGGTGTCAAAATCAAAGCGTTCTGTGAAAAGTCAAAATACCGTTGCTTATATTTTAGTGCCGAAAGTCTATGCAGTAAAACCATTGTTTTTCCTGATCCTGCACATCCCTGTACGACAATATTCTTATTAAAATCTGTATTAACAATCTTATTCTGATTTTCCTGAATGGTTACAAAAATATCTGTAAGGCTATGCTGTTTTTTACGCATGTTAAGCACACGTACCAGAAATGGATCCGTAATACCACTTTGAAATATTACATCCTCATCCGTTCGTAAATTCACATATCCATATAAAGACGCCTGATCAATATCAAATTGTCTGGATAATTTAATGCCATATTCTTTTCCATCTTTATGAACCTTTATGGTCTGATAATTGATCAGCTCATATCCCAAATCACTATTAGCTGAAATTACCTTTTTACCATCTTTCAAAATAACATCTGATGCACCGATATAATATGTTTCTGTCTCACCATCTGCTGAAATATCCACTCTGTATGAATATGGCTTTGGTATATAATTTTCTAACTCCTCTAATCTTTTCCCGTATTTATTTGCACTGAGCGATTTTGCAAAGGATAAATTTCCGTCATCATAATCACCTACTGCATATGGATTTACGTAATCCGTGCTTCCATGAATTTCTTTAATCTCACCAGTAATTCCTGACTCTATATTATTAAGGTGATTTCTTTCCAAATTAAATACTTCACCTGAAGTAATTTGATAATCTGCATCATTTACATCACTTATGATTGTAACTTCTGGTCTTCCCAAAGAGTAAATCACATTATAATCATCAATATCCATATAATACTTCTGACACTGCGAGCAATATCCTACCACAAAAATATAAGATTTTCTGCCGCCCTTTTTTTGATTTACCCAAATCAGTACCAATACTTCCTCTGTTTTATGTCCTTCCAGCGAACAATAAATAGAATCTGATACTACTACGGTATCCTCCTCAGTCAACTTGAAGCAATCCGCAGCATGACTATACGTATATATCTCACGTTTACCGTTTTCAACGATATAGTCCGGCTTTATTTCTCTCATTTTAATCAACTGTTTCTTCGGCCGCTTTTTAACTAATGATTCTGTTTCTATTACCGGAACACCATTTAAGGCACAGTTATCTTCTATGTCCGCAACAGAAGAACTTCTCATAAGAATTTTATTGCATTTGTCGCAAAAGTATCCTGTGAACTCTACTTTTCGATCTTTATATTTTTTTATACAAGGAATTTCAAAAAGTGCTTCCTCATGGACAGGACATAGTGGATTGTCTTCTGTCCAGATTTCAGGTATATAGATTTTGTCCTGGTCTGCAATTTCGTAAGCCTTCATCTGACGTCTTAAATACTGGTTGCTAGTCTCCAAGGAATAAAAAGTATGAGCAATATTTCTTTTGGTTAATGCCTCATGAATATATTCTTTCCCTGATTCTTCCAAATAGATACGATTACATTGCGGACATATTTTCAAGACAACACCATATGTTGCCCCTTTCCCCGTATATCTAATTTGTTTCTCTTTGAATGGAACCCGATGTATGAAACATTTATCTGTCTTATCCGGAATCGCTAATGCCTCCAGCGGCTCCATGTTATCCTTCAATACTTCTGCTAATCTTTTTCCTTCATAGTAATTATTCTGGATTGCTATAAACTCTTCATCTACTTCTTCAGGTTCATCAACATCCGATTCCACATCCCCACTATTCCGTATGTCTTGTTCTTCTTCAAATACTGCTGATGATTTCGGGTTTCTTTCATCTTCCTGCACTATTTCACTAGAATCATCGGTAGTATTTGCTGTATCTTGATTACTGCCTTCTACTGACACACCCAATACTTTAGCTATATCAGGTCTTGAAGCTAATAATCCTATTTTCCCAGCTTCATCTAATGTCTCTAAATAATTGATAAATTCTTCCGGAATATCATTTACGTCCATTTCGTCAATATCCCGTTGTTTAAAGAAATTTAATGCCATTTTTCTAATCCCTTTTATTTTTCATCGGCAAATATTTTGAATGCCTCTTTCAATGCCATAAAATGTCTTGGACTGTATCTAATCCTGCGTGCTTTGCCTTCAGGTATCTCTATTCCAATATCTAAAGTTTCCTCAGATCCTGGTTCCACTTCCATCTGCATTACCTGATCATATAAAGAAGATATCTTCTTAGAACAATAATTATATTCTGCCGCACAGTTTGGACATAAACACAACGAATTCCATCCGTATTTCCCGCTATTTGCCAACCTCTCTGGTAGTTTACTAAATTTTATAATGTTGATTGCTTCAAAGTAATGTTCTCCATTATATTTTCGTATCTGTTTTAAACAGATCTGGCAATGGCCATCATATTCTTGCTCCAGGAATATTCTTTCTTCTTTATTACTTGGTCTGCTTGAAAATGAAAGACCTCTTGCAACACTTATGAAATTATCCATAGAATCGGCTAATTGGCGATCCAAATTTTGCTCTCTTTTCAGTTTTCCTTTCTCAGATATCGGTGAAATTTCCAACTCCATGTCATCTTTTCCCGATTCTCTCTGTTTTCTATCCCCTTGTTCAATTAGTTCTTTTGCTGATTTTACCTTGTTTTTCTTTGCTTCCATCTGAGCTTCATTCTTTGCCATTGCTTTCGCAACTTTAGCTAATGCTTCTGGATCTGAAAGGTAATGTTTTATCAGATTTAAATCAGACTTATCATCTATATTTGCATCCAGCCATTCTGTCAACGCACTTTTTACCTCTTTAAACGGTAAAATAGCCATCAGTCTTTTGGCTGTCTTGTACTCAGGTAGCAAATCTTCTTTATCAATTTCAAGAGGTGTATGTGGAAAAGGATCTCCCTGTATATAAATCCATTTTTCATAGCACAGCTGCAAACCAAGCATAGAGTAAGCCATCATACTTTCTACATTTTTCCCACTGAAATGCTGATCGTCTGCTGCCACTAATTCCCCTTGAATATCAAAGTTCATTGCATTTGGATTTAAAAATCTGGCAATCGATAATGATTTTTCTTTTGTCATATCAGTAAAGATATCTGGAAATCCCTCATAATTAAAAGACCAATCCAATTTCTTTGATATATAAG
>ERZ894186.408-NODE-408-length-19032-cov-12.085735_pt1 | contig 19032 bp, 17 predicted proteins | sample MGYA00380280_ERZ894186 | MGnify/ENA primary metagenome ERZ894186 (study PRJEB32331, sample SAMN06328449) | human gut metagenome | biome: human gut microbiome; feature: stool | host: Homo sapiens | collected 2013-02-13 ... | reverse complement strand
GATTTCTCGATGGAAAATCCAGAAACCCGCAAAATTAGTTTTCTTAGATAATCAATTTTAAAAAGTAGCTTAATAACAAACAAAAAATACCGCAGAAAAAACAAACATTTCTTCACGTTTTTTCTGCGGTACTTTTACTTTTTTCACAGTTGGCATAAGCATCCCCTTACCCACCGCTTAGCGCTCCGTGCGCTTGAAGTGAGGGAATGCTTATCTGCTTCAAACTAGCTTCACGACAGCCGTAAAATAAACTGTTCTGAAAAATAGCGGGCACTGCCGACTGCAGCCCCTTCCACATTATATCTGCTGGTACTGATATAGCATTCCTCGTCATCGAATATTTCTTTTTCTTTCAGCAATGCCCTGATTTCCGGAAGATATTCATTTAGATAGCTGCCTGCATAACCGCCAAGTACCACCGGCAGATCTGTGCTGATATGAAGATTGTAAATCATAAGCGCCAATGCTCTCAGATACTCCTCAAAACGCTCCTGATACTGCTCATTTCCCTGCTTCAGGCCGGAAAAAAAATCTTTCATTGATCCACCCGCAAGCTCACTGAGCAAAAGTGCAGAACCGTACGGATCATAATGACCTTTTTTTCCACAATAACACAGCCTTCCTTCCGGCACAATGCAGATATGTCCAAGTTCTCCGCTGCGGTTATTTTTCCCTTTTGAAATTTGTCCGTCATGTACGATTGCGCCTCCGACTGTATTACTCAAAGACAAAAATACGAATTCATCCGGCGCCTGATGCGTATAACACTCTGCCATGCATCCCGCTTCCGCATCATTAAAAAAACAGATTTCATACGGATATCCACTAATACGTCCTGCAAAATCCATCGGCTTTTTTAATTGAAAAATATGTGAGTATTCCAGGCTTTTCTGATCTTTACTGATAATCCCGGGCAACGAAATACCAAGCCCGTAAATCCGTTCTGACTCAATTTCCTGTTCCTTCAGAAAGATCTCATGCATCTGTTTTAATTCTTTCCAATATGCTTTACTGTCTTCAAATCCTTTTTTGTAGCGTTTGTTTACCAGAATTTCTCCCCGTAAATTTACAAGTGCGAAATCAATATGATTTTTTGTAATATCGATTCCTGCGGCATACCGATAATCAGGCACAACTGCAATTTCCATTGCTCTTCTGCCACCGTAAGAATCCTGCGGTCCTGCTTCATACGCCAGCCCCTGCTCCACCAGCTCACCTGTAATCTGTCTTACTGTCGGAAGACTCAATTTTAAATCACCGGCAATCGTCGGCTTTACTGCTCTTCCATTTTCCAGAAGATACCTGTAAACCAGAATTTTATTCTGTCGTTTTACCTCAATACTATTTAATCCCACATGCACCTCTTCCTTTAATTTTTCATATTACTGTACGGTCATCCGCTATAGATTCATTCTAACATACCGCCTGTTCTCCGTCCAGTTTTGCCTTAAAAAAGAATGTGCTTATTTTTTATCCTTATTCCTCCGATGCATCCACATCAATCAAAACCTTCATCGTGGTCTCTCGGTTATCATCAATATATTCATACGCCTTCTGATAATCCAGGAACGCAAAATGACTGCTCATCAGCGGTCTCAGCTGAATTTTTCCTTCACTTACCAGTCGGATCGCATCAACGTAATCTTCATGGCGATACATCATCGTTGTATTCAGATCCAGTTCATGATCATTGAGCACCGCAAGATCCACCGTTGCAAGCTTGCCAAATACGGCCACCAGTATGATCGTACTTCCTTTTCTCGCATATTTGATTGCCTGACCCATTGTAATGTCGTTTCCGGCGCAGTCATAAATTACATCTGCCTTATCTGCTCCGAAACATTCCACCATTGCATCCCCAAAATCTTTTTCTTTTGTATTAACAGTAAAATCTGCGCCGCAGCTTTTTGCCAGCTCCAGACGATAATCAGAAACATCTGTAATCATTACCTGCTCTGCCCCGAGCGCCTTGCAGGACTGTGCCAGTAAAATACCGATCGGCCCACATCCAAGAATGGCCACCTTTGCCCCTTTTAACTCTGTGAAACGTTTTGCCGCATGCACCGTCACCGCAAGCGGCTCGATCATTGCCCCCTCATTATAAGTCAGATTTTCCGGCAAAGGTGTTACCTTTGAGGCATCTACCGCAAAGTATTCGCTTGCCGTTCCGGTTGTCTGAAATCCCATTACCTTCAGCTTTTCACACAGATTGTATTTTCCATGCCTGCATGGATAGCAGGTTCCACAGTAAACCTGTGGCTCAATTGTTACTTTTTGTCCTTCGGTAAACTCTGTCACGTTTTTTCCGGCTTTTACTACCTTTGCAGAAAGCTCATGCCCCTGTGTCACCGGATAAGAGGTAAACGGATGCGTACCGTGATACACATGGATATCGCTTCCACAAACGCCGATTTTCATAATTTTAACCAGCACCTGATCATCTCCGATCTCCGGTACCGGAACGTTTCGAAACTCAATTTTTTTCGGTGCAGTCATTACCTGCTGCAGCATTTCTTTCTTCATATATCTATCTGCTCCTTTCCTCAGCTCTGCCATATGGTCAAGCGGATATTCGCTCGCTTTTTCAGTAAGATACCATGACATACGCATATCATACTCCGATATTTTTATCCCCACGGATGCACCATAACCTTGATTGATTCACTGCTCATCTGCATATGAATCGCCTCGTCAAGATGCTCCAGGTCATAAGCATGTGTAATCAGCTTTTTGATCTCCAGACAGTGTCCATTGATCAGATTCACTGCTCGCTGATGTGTATCCGGATTGATCATTGACCCAAGAATCCGCAATTCCTTTTTATATACATCAAAAAGCGGAAGTGCTACCGTTGCATCCGTTGCAGGCACACTGAACAGAAGCAAAGTTGCTCCAAATCCTGCAGCATAAAATGCCTGTTCCACTGCAAATGGCTTTCCGACGCATTCAATAACCACATCTGCTCCGTCTCTGCCGCAGATTTCTCTGATCTTTTCCCTGACATCCTCATTTAACGGATCGATGACGGCATCTGCTCCGATTTCCAGACCGATTTTCCTGCGCATCTCAACCGGTTCACTCAGAATTACCGTTGATGCTCCTGAAATTTTTGCCATCTGAACCATCAGAAGTCCAATCGTTCCGCCTCCGATCACTAATACTGCCTGACCTGGCCGTATCGCTGCCTGATCAATTCCATGTACCACACAGGCAAGCGGCTCTGCCATCGCTGCCACATCAAAATCAATCTCTTTATTTACTACAAAGCACTGCGATTCCGGGCATACTGCATACTCCGCAAAACCTCCGTCGCGCGTTACACCGAGTGCTGAAAGATGCTCACAATTCTGCTTTTTTCCCATACGGCACGGAAGACATTTTCCACAGTATAAATTTGGATCCATTGCCACATGATCTCCGACGCTGACCGTTGTGACTGCCTCTCCTGTTTCCATTACAATTCCGGAAAACTCATGTCCAAGTACAACCGGTGGTGTCACATTCGCTGAACCGGCCTCTCCATGATAAATATGAACATCCGTTCCGCAAATACCACAGGCCATGTTCTTCACCAGTACCTCGTGTTTTCCAAGCGGGGCGAATTTCATATCGCGCACTTCAAATTTCGGAGTCTTCTGTGCTCCCAGAAAATACGTTCCTTTCATACCTGATTCCTCCATTCCAAAGACCCTTTATTTATTAACTTTATGTAAGTTTATTTAAAAAGTAGTTTATCACAATTTCAGAAGTTGTACAATACGCATTATTCCCAATCTCATCCTCTCATTTTTGTTATATTTGTCGCATGCTTTCTTCCCCTTCTGATTGACAATCTACCTGTGCCTTGTTATGATTAATCTATTCTTAAACTTATTTTATTTTAGTCAAAGCGGATATCCTCGGTCTGCTTTGCTACTTGCAGGGAGGTATCATGGCTCAGTCAAATTTAACCGCGCACGAAGTAAAAAAAATCAATCGAACAAAGGTCTTTCAATATATTTATGAACAGCGCCAGACTTCCCGGCCGGATATTGCGACCTCTCTCCATCTCAGTTTCCCGACTGTTTCTCAGAATCTTGTTGATCTTGAAGAAGCCGGTCTCATTGAAAAAGGAGACTTTCTGGAATCCACCGGCGGTCGCAAAGCACAGTGCCTTTTATGCTGTGCCACTGCCCGCATCGCGGTTGGTATGGAAATTCTTCGTGAATTTGTCTCTATCAGCGTGATCGATCTCTATGGCACGGTGCTCGCACACCATATCATCAACCTGCCCTACAGCAATGACCCGTACTACTTTCTTGAAGTTTGTCGTACTTTAAATGAATTTATCGCCGCTCTTCCGTATGACCCTTCTGTTATTCTCGGTATTGGCATCGCAATTCAGGGACTGATCTCTCCGGATGGTCAGACTGTTACCTTCGGAAAGGTGCTCGGTCATACTGGCCTTTCCCTTTCTCGTTTTCAGGAGCATCTGAATTATCCGTGCATCTTTCTGCACGATTCAAAGGCCGCCGCTTCCGCGCAGATCTGGTTTCAGAAGGAAATCAAAGATGCCGTCTATGTCTCTTTGAATCGTAATATTGGCGGTGCTGTGATCTTAAACGGAACCGTTTTTGAAGGAAATTCCCTGATCAGCGGCACATTGGAGCATATGTGTCTCATTCCGGACGGCAAACCATGCTACTGCGGAAAAAATGGATGCGTAGAGGCCTACTGTTCCGCAAATGCGCTCAGGGAAGAGGCCGGAGAAAGCCTGGAGCTCTTCTTTGCAAAGCTTCGTTCCGGTGAAGCCAGTGAAGTCCGGCTTTGGGATACCTTTCTTCATCATCTGGCTCGTGTCATCTCAAATATCCGTAACATTCTCGATGTTGATTTTATGCTCGGCGGATTTTTAAATGCTTATTTCTGCCCGGAGGACTATGAGACACTCTCCCGTCTTGCGGCAGAAAACTGCGGTATCTCCGATGAAAAAGTACGGATTCTTTCCGGGTCACACGATGATCAGATCACGTCGATCGGTGCCGGGCTGTATTATATCCGGGCATTTCTGGAACAGATATGAGAAACTGTCAAAAACAGACTCACACATAACAAACCGTCCGAATCATTCAGTATCATGGATTCAGGCGGTTTTATTTTTTTGAAAAAAAGAATGGATTTTCTTTTCCGATGGTTGTATAATATAACAGTTTTTTAAAAAAGCGGATCTGAAATTCCCGCTTTCCCTAGCACAATCACACACATCACACACATCAGTACAGGAGGAAAGCCATGCCAGTAAAATACGTCTTCGTAACAGGCGGTGTCGTTTCCGGACTTGGAAAGGGTATCACCGCAGCATCGCTGGGCCGTCTGCTCAAAGCACGCGGCTACAAGGTAACCATGCAGAAATTTGACCCGTACATCAACATCGACCCTGGAACCATGAATCCGATCCAGCACGGCGAGGTATTCGTCACCGATGACGGCGCAGAAACCGACCTTGACCTTGGCCATTACGAGCGTTTCATCGATGAAAGTCTCACTAAAAATTCCAACGTTACCACCGGAAAGATTTACTGGTCCGTTCTTCAGAAAGAACGCCGCGGCGATTACGGCGGCGGCACCGTACAGGTTATCCCTCACATCACAAATGAAATCAAAAGCCGCTTTTACCGCGACTATACAAACACATCCAATGAAACACAGATCGCCATCATCGAGGTAGGCGGTACTGTCGGTGACATCGAAAGCCAGCCGTTTCTTGAGGCAATCCGCCAGTTTCAGCACGATATCGGCCATGAAAACGCCATTTTAATCCACGTCACCCTGATTCCTTATCTGAAGGCATCCGGAGAAATGAAAACAAAACCGACTCAGGCCAGCGTCAAAGAACTGCAGGGCATGGGAATCTGGCCGGATATCATCGTATGCCGTTCCGAGCATCCGCTTGACAAGGCAATCAAGGATAAAATCGCACTGTTCTGTAATGTACCGAGCAGCAACGTACTCCAGAATCTGGATGTTGAATATCTCTATGAAGCGCCGCTTGCCATGGAACATGAACATCTGGCACAGGTTGCCTGCAAGTGCCTGAACCTTCCGTGCCCGGAGCCGGATCTGACCGACTGGAAAGCTATGGTCGAAGCACTGCGCAATCCAACCCGCGAGGTCAACATTGCACTCGTTGGAAAATATATTTCCCTGCATGACGCTTACATCAGTGTTGTCGAAGCACTCAAGCACGGCGGTATCGCAAGTCACGCAACCGTCAACATCCACTGGATCAACTCTGAAGATGTGACAGCTGAGAACGCTGATGAATTTCTTGCCGATGCAGACGGCATCCTTGTCCCTGGTGGATTCGGCGACCGCGGCATTGATGGAAAAATCGAAGCTATTCGATATGCAAGAACACATAACATTCCGTTCCTTGGTCTCTGCCTTGGCATGCAGCTCGCGATCGTTGAGTACGCACGTCATGTAGCCGGACTTGAAGAAGCACACAGTATCGAACTCAATCCGCAGACTCCGTATCCGGTCATCGCACTTCTGCCGGATCAGAACGGTATCGAGGATATCGGAGGAACCTTACGTCTCGGTTCCTATCCGTGTATTCTTGATAAATCGACAAAGGCCTATGCGTTATACGGTTCCGAAGAGATCCATGAGCGTCACAGACATCGCTACGAGGTCAACAATGACTTCCGCCGGATCCTGACCGACAATGGTCTGACCCTCTCCGGACTTTCCCCGGACGGCCGCATCGTCGAGATGATCGAACTGAAGGATCATCCGTTCTTCCTCGCCACTCAGGCACATCCGGAGCTGAAATCACGCCCGAACCGGCCGCATCCACTGTTCCGCGGTTTCGTGGAGGCAGCACTGAAAAAACAGGACGAGCGGAAATAGATCTTCCCCGAAAACAGCAGAGGATAAAAAACTGGCTGGCAGTACTGTTTCAAAGTACTCCAGCCAGTTTTCTTTCTTCTGCATTTCGTTTTAGCCAGGTCAGGCAGGGGCACCGCGGGATTGCGAGGAGCAATCCGCAGTGGAGAACCTGATTCCTCATCAATGATGGAACAACCGAATCCCAGTAAATGCCATCGCCATGCCGTACTTGTTGCACGTCGCAATCACATCTGCATCACGGACGGATCCGCCCGGCTGTGCGATGTAGGCTACACCGGACTTGTGTGCCCGCTCAATATTGTCGCTGAATGGGAAAAACGCATCCGATCCGAGCGTCACACCCTGCAGCTGATCCAGCCATGCACGCTTCTCTTTCTCTGTAAATACCGCCGGTTTCTCGGTAAATACCCGCTCCCATGCGCCGTCTGCAAGTACATCCATGTACTCGTTTCCAATGTAAACATCAATCGCATTATCACGCTCTGCTCTCGTGATCGTATCGCGGAACGGAAGGGCAAGCACCTTTGGATTCTGGCGCAGGAACCAGTTATCTGCCTTCTGACCTGCCAGTCTTGTACAATGTACACGGGACTGCTGTCCTGCTCCAATTCCGATTGCCTGTCCGTCTTTTACGTAGCAGACTGAATTGGACTGGGTATACTTCAGAATGATCAGCGCAATCTTCATATCACGCAGTGCATCTGCCGGAACGTCTTTTTTTTCTGTCACAAAGTTTGAAAGCAGCTCATCGTTGATCGGCAGCTCCTGACGTCCCTGCTCAAATGTCACACCAAATACCTGCTTATGCTCAATCGGTGCCGGATGATAATTCGCATCGATCTGAATGACATTGTAGTTTCCTTTCTTTTTCTGCTTCAGGATCTCAAGCGCTTCCTCGGTGTAGCCAGGAGCGATCACACCATCCGATACCTCACGTTTAATCAGCATCGCCGTATCGCGGTCGCAGACATCAGAGAGTGCAATAAAATCACCGAAGGAAGACATACGGTCTGCACCTCTTGCTCTCGCGTAGGCACTCGCCAGCGGTGAAAGTTCACCCTGATCGTCCACCCAGTAGATCTTCGCAAGTGTCTCATCGAGCGGAAGTCCAACTGCTGCTCCTGCCGGGGAAACATGTTTGAAAGAAGTCGCCGCCGGAAGACCTGTCGCCTCTTTCAGCTCCTTTACCAGCTGCCAGCCGTTGAAGGCATCCAGAAAGTTGATATAGCCCGGACGGCCGCTCAGCACCTGGATTGGCAGATCGGAACCATCCTCCATAAAAATACGGGACGGTTTCTGATTCGGGTTGCATCCATATTTTAACTGTAATTCGTTCATATCGATCTTCCTTTCGAAATCATTTTGTGTTTTCTGTTTCATTCCTGATAAAGCCAGACAGATACTATCATTCATCACACCAAAACAGATATTCCTTTTTTATCGAGAATCACATACCGATAAATTATTCAGTATTTCATTCTTTATCTACGATGCTTTCCAGAAAATAAATATCCTGCTGTACCCGCTGACTTCTTACTTATCCCATTTATCTTATCTCTTTTATTTATTCTTATTAATAATTCTCGATGTATATGTCCCGTCCGCGATATTGATATACCGCACGAACAGCGACACCTTATTATCCTCATTCAGGCTGCTCCACAGCAAGTCCGCGAATGTATCGATATCATCCGGGATTGCCACCAGCTTCGGCTCTCCCTCAAAGCTCGGCAGCGGATTTCCATCACACTTGTAGGTATGGATAAAATGACCTTCTCCTGCCACACAGTTCTCATATGCAAACGTATAGCGGTTGCAGGCTTCCGGATTTCCATTGTTGCTCTTCAAAATGGACATTGCATAATTGTATCGTCCATTTTCAATATGCATAATTCCCGAAATACGTGGTGTGTAATTTGGTCCGTCCGGTTCAAACTCGCGACTGCGCAATGACTGCTCAAACGTAAGCTGACGATCCATGCCCTCATAAATCGTATCCGTCTGGTCACCGTTTGTCACGATCGTCTTATTGCCGAGTACTCGAACCGGTGCGTAAATAATCAGGCTCGGATCAGTCAGTTTGGACGGATCAAATGCCTGTGTACGGATTCCCTCTCCGTCCTCCACAAAGATGCGGTTGCGGCTGTTCTCACTTCTTCCCATAATAAAATACGCTGCAACTGCTTTCGTTCCATCTGCAGATTTGCCGATGACAATTCCTCTTCCCGGGTAGCTGTTCTCTTTCAGTTCCTTTTCCAAAGAAATCATTTCCATTGTTCCGTCTCCTTTTCTGATGGGGTAAAATTTTCCTGCGTTCCGCCCATCCCAACATGCAGTTCTGGTCTCCGGCAAATAAATTTGCCTGCGCCCAGCTCTGCATGTTGCTGGTGTACAGAACTGGTAACGCAAAAATGCCGACGCACTCTGTCCACAGTTTCTGTGCCCAGACGGTCGGCTTCCTCAAGACCCATACTCCCTGTGGTTCCCCACTTCCGTCAGTCATATGAGCATTTACACCATAACATTGTTTTCACGAAAAATCAACTGTTTTTTACAACAGCCGATATCTGCACAGGCACGCCAGGATCTCCTGCTTTCGCACCATCGCCGACGGACCGGCGCTGTAGTTTTTGGGAGTGATACTCAGGATTCCTTCCGCATCCAGTTTTTTCGCTATTTCTTCTGCCAGCGCATCCGGCGTCTTTCTTCCATCCGCAATTTTGGTCAATATGTACTGAATGATGTAGCCAAGAGCTGCGGTCTGGCTCTCATTCACCACCTGCTCCAGATAGCGCAGGTCAATCTCAGATTTATCGATACTTAAAGAATCCCAGCCGTGCACGCGGATCTTTTCAATCTCCTTTTTCCTGACTGGTTTGCGCAGCCATCTGGCAGCGTCTGCCTTTTCTTCTTTGAGTTCCTGTGCAAGCGCGTGTGCCTTTTCGGTTACATCATAAGCGCGGTAGCAGTCCATCTGCAGAACGGTATCCGCTGCCGATAAATAATCCCCGGAGCTTCCCGCTACCAGAATCGTCGATACGCCGAGATCCTGATACAAACTTTTGATTTTCCGGATAAATGGTGTGATCGGTTCCTTCTCATCCGATACCAGCTGTGCCATCCGGCCGTCTCTCACCATAAAATTCGTGGCTGAGGTATCCTCGTCGATCAGAAGTACTGTACTGCCTGCGGCCAGTGCTTCCACCGTATTTGCTGCCTGAGAGGTACTGCCGCTGGCATTCTCCGTCGTAAAATCTGTCGTATCCGCTTTTGTCGGCAGATGATTGATAAACATCGATATATTTTCCTCATGAATGCTGCGTCCTTCCTCAGCGCGGAGCTTGAATGCTGTCTCATCGGTAATCACATATTCTCTTCCGTCCCCTGCGATATGGTTGTAGACACCGCGCTCCAGCGCTTTTAGCAGTGTAGACTTTCCATGGAAGCCGCCGCCTGCGATCACGGTGATCCCGCGGCGGATGCCCATTCCCCGCAGCATCCCGCCATGCGGAAGCTGCAGCGTCACTGCAAGACTTTCCGGACTCTCAAACGGAACCGCTCCCTCCATCTTTTTCTGTGAAATTCCACTCTCCCTTGGAAGGATGGCCCCGTCTGCCACGAATGCCGCCAGTCCAAGCCGCAGTAACTCCTGCCGGATAAAGTGCTGATCATCTGCCAGATACGCTGCCTTCTTTAATTCCTCCAGCAGCTGTGGTTTTGCACGAAAGGTACGCTCTGCCACTTCTGGCAGCACATCAAATAAAAGTGTTTCCAGCTCTCCCGCCGCGATCGTTCTTCCAAAGGCAGGAAAGCCAACCTCTATTCTTGCTTCGGCTACAGTCGATGTAATGTGCATCGCGCTCCGCTCCAGAATTTCCTGTCCCGCACGGCATGCTGTGACCATTCCGCTCTTTCCGGAGCCGCGCCGCTGCCCCTTTACAGCACTGCAGAGACTTCGGTGCAGTCTCCGAAGCAGTGCATCTTCTATCGCTGTTTTTCGATGTTTTTCCCCGAACAGCTCTTCCGGTATGTTTTTCTGGTTTTTGTATACAATCCGTACCCTGGACGGCGTTGCAAACGGATCTCCCTGCACATGGTCGATGCACAGCCGATACGCGCCAAACTCATATTCTCCTTCCAGAATCTTGTATGCCTTATATCCCTTATGATCGATCTGGCGCAGCTGACGCCGGAGTTCTTCACTTGATTTCATGGTGTGACTTCCTTTTCTTATATTTTGTCTTTCTGTTTGTTCTGTGCTGTTTCGAATTCAGGACAGTTTGTCAGAATGCGAAGGGCAAAGATATCTGACGCAGACCTCCGCGGCCTGCATCCAGCTTCTTCATTTTATCACACCCTCTTCTAATTAGGAACTACCTGTTTTCCGGCTATCTCTTTCTTTTTATTTTTTGTAGCTTTATCACTGTATTCTTACACAGACATTTTTCTGATTTTATTTGCTATTCTTTTCATTTTTTTCTACTCCTTTTTCCCCGCAATCTGCATCTCATTTCTATTACGCTGCATTGATCTTTCTTTTATATCTTTCTACGTCACCTGCAGCAATGTTTTTCATTCCAAAATGCCATTTTCAGATTGTCTTTACCTGTTCATCTTCTTTCATCTTACGCTTATCATTTTTCATCCTTTCCCCCACCGCATATAAAAATGAAACAGGCTTCCAAGCGTCTTCCCAATTGCCAGAAAGATAACGATCCAGCTTGTTCCCTTTGTAATTCCAAGCCTTCTGCAGTACACCGGAAACACATTTACGATCTCTGCCAGTGCCATAATCCAGCCACCCACAAACGTTCCCATAAACACACCGGCGATCGCGAGCACCCAGCTGCCAAACGGAAGGCTTACCTCATAGACAGTCAGAATTGTGCCGACCACTGTGCCGAACAGAATTGCATTCTCACCCGCACGGATATGGGCAGCTGTATGTGAAATACCGATAAAGCGCGTGATGATGCCAAGGCCGACCATAAGTGCCACCACGCCGCCTGCCACAATGAAACCCGATGAAAATCCTGTCACTGCCGCTAATGTCTCACCCATTTTTCTTCTCCGTTTCTGTCTCTTTTTCAAACTGTTTTTCTGTTATTTTTTTTATTATCCTTACTTTTCTTTGCTCTTTCTTCCATCTTGCAACTCATTTATTTTTTCTTTCTTCTGTTTCGCTCTCTCCTTTTATCTTTCAACACTTCCTTTTTCTGTTATTCGCCGCACCTCTTTGCTCTTTCTTTTTTCTCTTATCCTCACGCTTCCATCTTCACTTTTTCCCTTTATTTTCTCTCATTTCAGCACTGCCGCTCCTTCCGATTTCCTGACTCGATAATCGCCGTATCGATCTCATCCTCATACGTGCGCATCTCGACTTCAAGCGGTGTCGGGTCCGTTCCGCCTTTTTTCTTTGCAAAATGATGGAAGAAAATCAGGATTCCAAGCCCGACGCCGATTGAGTAAGACAGTTCGAGTATCGTGAATCCGTCTGATTTTTTTCCTGTAAATGTCTCATAGAGCTGTGAAAACAGCGTTGTCACACCGATATCATTGTTGAATGCCATGATTGAAAAGGCCGCGCCAAAAAATGAAAGGATACAGACGACCGCCGTTTTTCCCCAGCTCAGGATTTCCGGCAGCTTCTCCGGCTTCTCCACCGTAATGATGAAGTCTGCCTCTCCGAGATTATTGATTTCCAGTGACGGGAACTCCTTTTCGATTGTCTTAATTATATCGATGATATTAAATACGTACCGTCCCGGTCCTTTTATGATCTCAGTCGGCAGGCGGAGCGTTTTTACTTTATTCTCGATCGACTTTGATGCACAGCTCAGCACTGCGATATCCTTCAGATGAACCTGCTTGTTTTTTACCTGCACATTTTTATCTATCTTTAAATACAGTGTGTCCGCCATCTTCATTTTCCTTCCCTGTTTTCGCTGCATACTTTTCTGTGATATCTCTTTGCTGCTCATCCTGCTGTACACTCACATTTTCAGGCTCCGCTGCTTTCCTTGTTGCCTCTTCCGTCCCACTCTCCATCTCCTCCTGCCATCCTTTGCCAGCCGTTCCAAGATCAATGATCAGATTTCTGCTCCCCGCCAGTACTGCATTGTCCTGCGGATCTTCCACATTCTTCGAAAAATACCAGGCCACGCCTGCACAAACGATCAGGGCTGCCAGAAAAATGATATAGCGCTTTAATGATTCTTTTTCCATTTGTCATGCTCCATTCTCTTTTTCTGGTAGTATTTCCGAATCTGCGCAAAAAATCCCCCGGAAGTTTCTCTTTTTGGAAACTTTCGGGGGATTTTGGTATCAGCTTTGATTATTACGGACTATCTCCGCGATTCCAATGGCCGTTTACCATTTGCTTTTCCGCGCTTAATTCGAACCGTTTTATTTTACGGTTACTGTTACAGTCGCGGATGCTCCGCTTCCTGCTGTCACATAGATACGGCAGGTTCCTTTTCCAACTGCAGTGACTGTTCCATCCTTTGAAACGGTTGCCACTTTGCTGCTGCTTGACTTATATACAAGCTCTGCCGTATGAGTCAGGAGCGTGCGGTTTGCATCTGCCGCAACGACTTTTGCTCCCAGATTCTTTGACTCACCCACCTGAAGCGTTACGCTTGTCTCGCTTACGGTTACACTCTTTGCATTCGTAAACTTGCTGCTTGCCGTAATGCTGTGAACGGTGTTGGAGGTCTTGGTAACAGTCTCTGTTCCGTTTACGATCCGATATGCCTTTACGCAGTAACGGTATGCTTTGCCAGCCTTCAGGCCGCTGTGATTCCAGGACTGTGTATCCGCAGAAACTGTCTTGATCAGCTTCATTGCAGCTCCACACTCACCGCCATAGATGCGGTATCCGTCTGCGCTCGGAATCTTGTTCCAGGAAAGCAGATTGTTTGTCTTGCCTGCTGTTGCTTTCATCTGAAGCAGCGTCGTATCTCTTACAGTTACCTTGCAGGTCGCTGTTACCTTTTTATTGGACTTTGAGGTGCAGGTAATCGTAACGGTGCCAAGTCCTGCTGTCGTGATGATGCCGTCTGCAGATACCTTTGCGATCTTCGGATCAGATGAAGTCCAGGTCACCGCTGTTACACCGACCTTTGTCGCTTTCAGGGTTGCAGTCTTGCCATACTGAAGATTCATTGCTGTCTTTGACAGGGTGATCTTCGGGATAATGCAGGTTCTCACTGCTGATTTCTTGATTGCCTTCTTCTCTCCGTTTACGGTTGCATAAGCCTCTGTATAGTAACGATATTTCTTGCCTGCGCTAAGTGAGGTATCGGTCCATTCCGTCTCGCCAGCCTCTGCTGTCGCTGCAACTTCATAGCTTCCGTTTCCAACTTCCAGCCTGTAAATCTGATAGCTCTCAGCGCTCGGAACCTCGTTCCATGTAACTTTTACGCCTGTTTCGGAAATGACGGATACTGCTGCTGCAAGCACGGTGCTGTCCTCTACAGTTACTTCACACGTTGCCTTTACATTCTCGTCTGCCTTATCTGCACAGGTTACAACTGCGGTGCCAAGTCCGACTGCGGTGATGGTTCCATCCTCTGCTACGGTTACAACAGAGTCATCGGAGGATGTCCATGTTGTCTCTTTTACGTTAAGCAGCTCTGCGGTCAGTGTCTCCTGTGCGCCGAACTCAAGGGTAAGAGTTTCTTTGTTCAAAGTAACAGAAGAATTTTTCTTCTTTGCTACCAGATAGAAGCTGTTGTACGGGCTCTGCACGCCGCCCTGCATAAACGTGTTGTCCAATCCGAAGACGCTCTGGTTTGTACCCGCATTTCTTGCGATTCCGACGATTTCCCAGCCTTCCTCTACTGTGAAGCCTGATACGTCTGCTGCCTTTACGACATCGTTGTATTTTACCTGATGGCTTGTGTACTTGCTGTGCTCAGTCTTGTTCTGGCACGTTACGGTCACCGTCTTCTTGCTTGACTCGTCTACTCGGTAGCCTTTTTCCAGACTGGGATCCATGTACTCTACGTATACGTTGATCTCCGTGTCTTCCTGTGGGCCGACCATTGCGGATTTCCATACTGCGTACAGTGTTTTGCTCTGGTTCTCCTCGCTTACTGCGACACGGATTTCATCGCCTGCCGCATATTTTACTTCCGCTGCATCTGCGCTCTCTGCCCAGCCCTGGAAGATATAGCCCGGTCTTACCGGCTTGCTGTCGGTTACTTTAAATACAGTACTTCCGTCTGCGTTCGTATCTGTCTGTGCTGACGGTACAGAAGTTACGCCAGTTCCATTTCCGTCATAATTCAGGGTATAGGTATAAGATGTGCTCTGTTCCTCATACACTGCATAAATCATCAGATATTTGTTGCCAAGCTCGCTGACATCTGCTGTCACCGCTGCTCCGGCAGCAAACTGAAGCTCTGTCTGAATCTCATTATTTTCTCCGATACAGCCGACTCTCCAGCCCTTGAATACATATTTCTTCCCATTAACTGTCACATCTGGTGTACTGGATGCATCCGGCATGGAAATTGTCACCACCGCACCATCTGAAGTCATCTTTTTCGTACTAAGATGTGTGTTACGTTTCTGTGCTTCATTCCAGGTATAAATCTGATATTTAAATGTATACTGCGTCTCCGCCTGTACAGACGGTTCCTCTGTTTCTGCCGCCTGTGTCTGAGGAGTTTCTGTCTCCGGTGCCTCGGTCTGTACTGCTTCCGTTTCCGGTGCCTCCGTCTGCGGTGCCTCTGTTTCCGGTGCTTCCGTCTGCGGTACCTCTGTTTCCGGTGCCTCTGTTTCCGGTGCTTCCGTCTGCGGTGCCTCCGTTTCCGGTGCTTCCGTTACTGGCGCTTCCGTCTGCGGTGCCTCTGTTTCCGGTGCTTCCGTTACTGGCGCTTCCGTCTGCGGTGCCTCTGTTTCCGATGCTTCCGTCACTGGTACTTCTTCTGCCTGCGGCGCTTCTGTTACAGTCTCCATACTCTGAACTGCTTCCTGTTCCGTCTCTTCTGCCAGTGCAATGCAGCCCGGCTGTACCGCCATGCTGACGGAAAGCATCAGTGCCAGACACTTCTTTACGCAATCTCGATTACGCATTTTTGTTTGTCCTCCCTTATCTATGTTAGTCTATGCTAATCCTATAATAAACTACAACGCCTGGAAAAAATTGTCAAGAAATTTGGCTTTCTCTTTTCTGACTATTTTTCTCATTTTGTAACTGTTCAGAGCCAAGCAAAATTTCATAAAACAGGCGGAAAATGCTTGCATTTTTAAGCCTGTTTTTGAAATTTTATTTGGCGGATACGCCACACCGACGAAATGCGTAGCATTTTGGAGGTTGGCTCTGAACAGTTACATCATTTTTAGAGCGTGTTTGAAAAAAGCATTCTGCAATATGTGTGACACAATTTGCAGAACGCTTTTTCAGACACTCTCCGGAACAAACACTTTTCACCGGTCATAAAGCAACCATTCACATACTATAAAACAGAAACCAGATACCTTGTCCTGCGCCTGAAGCCGCTCCGCGAACGCACCGAAGATATTCCAGGCATCGCAACCCTGTATATCAGCCAGATCAATAATGAACTCGGAAAACAGATTGTTGGCTTTGAGCCGGAAGCCATGGCACTTATGAAACAGTACAGCTGGAGAGAAAATCTGTCGCAGTTTAAACGAATCATCCGTGAACTTGTTCTGCAGACAGAAAGCTATTATATTCCGCCCCACCTTGTCCAGCACCTTCTCAAACAGGAACAGCCTGCTCATCCCCACTCAGGCAGCGGCGACCCAGAGACTCTGAATCTCAATCAGACACTTGATCTTATTAATTATGATATTGTCCGGATCGTACTGGAGCAGGAAAATGGAAACCGCTCACGGGCTGCAAGCCGGCTTGGCATCAGCCGCTCTACGCTGTGGCGTCTGCTGCGCCAGTAAACAAAGCCTTGCTTTTCTATTCTAAAACTCCTATAATATGTTGTTGGATATCACACCGCAGCTGTCATCTTTCCTGCGGTCTTGTTATGGGGGCTTTATGAAAAGTATAAATGTGAAAAATTATAAAGAAGGACTCCGTGACGGCGTTCCGATCGCACTCGGCTATCTCGCCGTTGCCTTCACCCTTGGCATTGCCGCCCGGAATTTTGGCATTCATGCGTTTCCGGCTACAATCATGAGTCTCACAAACTTTACCTCTGCCGGAGAATTTGCCGCACTCGGCATCATCAGTGCCGGCGCACCTTATCTCGAAATGGTATTTTCCCAGGTCATCATCAACCTGCGCTATCTGTTGATGTCCTGTGCGCTTTCCCAGAAATTGCCAGCCGATACCCCAATGTTTCACCGTTTCTGGACCGGTTTTTTTATCACTGATGAAATTTTCGGAGTTTCGTCTTCCCGTGAAGGAAAATTAAATCCATTTTATACGTATGGAGCCGCCAGTATTGCCATCCCCGGCTGGGCACTTGGCACCTGTCTCGGAGTGATCCTCGGTACCGCATTGCCGCCTAGGTTCACACGCGCACTCAGTGTTGCACTGTATGGAATGTTCCTTGCTGTAATCATTCCGCCCGCCCGGAAGAACCGTGTAATCGCAGGTCTCGTGATCGTCTCGATGCTGGCCAGCAGCCTGTTTTCTTATCTGCCGCTTCTATCTGGCATTTCGTCTGGTATGCGCGTCATTATCCTTACAGTAATTCTTTCCGGGCTTGCCGCCGTCTTATTTCCAATCAAGGAGGAGCCTGAAAATGCAGAATAATATCTTTCTTTATATTGCAATCATGGTAGGTGTCACTACGCTGATCCGCGTCCTTCCGCTGACCCTGATTCGGAAAGAAATCAAAAACGTAACACTTCGTTCGTTTCTTTATTATATTCCGTATGTGACACTGGCTGTCATGACCTTTCCTGCCATCCTTACTGCGACCGGAAACCCCATCTCCGCATGGGCTGCACTTGCAGTTGCCATCCTTGCCGCTTGGATGGGAAAAAGTCTTTTTTTTGTTTCTTCTGCCGCCTGCATTGTCGTGTTTGTGCTGGAACTGTTCCTGTGCTGAAATTGATTTAAATGACAAAAAGTTGGAAGGGAACATTACAGAATATCTGATAAAATAATATAAGAGGCAGTTCATATATCAGTAAGTGTCAAAAATCATAAAATGGAAAAAGCGAGCCGAACATTCCTCGACTCGCTTTTTTCTTCTTTATACAGTCTCCTTTTTTTCTCCTTCTGGAAATATAATCTTAAATACGAAAAAGAAAATAACCATCGACACACCGCCTGTGACAAACGTCACAAGCAGGTTGTAAACTGCCGGCGGAACGTATGCCGCCGCAACCGGCATCCACAGATTATTAAATCCATTGCATACAAGCGAAATAACGACCCAGGCAAGAAAATACCAGAGCGCCTGATACCACGGATTTCCCTTGCTCTTAAATGTGATATTTCTCTGAAGTGGGAAATTGATACATTGCGCCAGAAAGGAACCCGTTTCATAACTGATCAGATAGCCAAGTCCTCCTCCTGTTTTTACTGCTCCCACCGCATCGGTCAATACATTATATCCAATCAGACTCCAGGTAAACTCCACGCCGAAAATCTTCATCGGAATCTGTGGATACATAAATTCGATTCCGGCCAGTCTCGTTCCAAGAATTCCTGGCATAAATGTAAAAACGAGATATTGAAATACGGTAACACCCATACTGAATACAAAAAAACAGCCGATCTGATAGACCCATTTTGCAAGGCGCGGACGCTTCTTTTGAAAACGCTCCCACCACGATTTTATTTTCTCTGAAACTCCTTTCATCGCGCAACTCCTGTTTTCTTTTCTATTTAGCAGTTTTTTCTGCTCTCTTTGCATCGTTTTCCAGAACCGGAAACCCTTTTTATCTGCCTGACTGCTGTTCTGCATCGCAGCCTGATTTTTGCTGTGCACCATGGCTTTCCTGTTCTGCCTCAGCATCTGCCAGCCGTTTTGCAAACCTTGCATTTTCTTTTCGGTTATGAAACCATCCGACAATAATCCGACCAAGCCCGGACCAGAAAGAACCATTTACGATCCGGACCATTCCTTCTGCTATTTCCATGCTTACCATTCCGTTCGTCATTTTTGCAATCCCGCGAAATGGCATATTACAGATGAAGGA
>ERZ894186.398-NODE-398-length-19310-cov-13.238639_pt1 | contig 19310 bp, 18 predicted proteins | sample MGYA00380280_ERZ894186 | MGnify/ENA primary metagenome ERZ894186 (study PRJEB32331, sample SAMN06328449) | human gut metagenome | biome: human gut microbiome; feature: stool | host: Homo sapiens | collected 2013-02-13 ... | reverse complement strand
CTGGTAGACTGTATCGGACGTACCTGGCAGTGCGGTACGATCCAGCTTGACTTCCAGCTGCCTCAGCGTTTCGAACTGGAGTACGTTGGAGCTGACGGCGAGAAGCATCGCCCGATCATGATCCACCGCGTAGTATTCGGTTCTATCGAGCGTTTCATCGGTATTCTGATCGAGCATTTCGCAGGCGCATTCCCGACCTGGCTGTCACCGGAGCAGGTACGCGTCCTTCCGATCTCCGACAAATATCTGGATTACGCAAACCAGGTAAATGCGAAGCTGAATGAGGAAGGTATCCGTTCCAGCGTGGATTCCCGTGCAGAGAAGATCGGTTACAAGATCCGTGACGCACGTCTGATGAAGGTACCGTACATGCTGATCGTCGGTGCAAAAGAAGAGGAGCAGGGTCTTGTATCCGTCCGCAGCCGTTTCGCAGGCGATGAGGGTCAGACAGAGCTTGCATCCTTTGTTGACAGCATCAAAGAAGAGGTCCGCACAAGAACACTGCGTGAGACCGTTGTCGTAGAGGAAGAGAAAAAAGAAAAATAAAGAGAATGACAAAATATTCAGGAGCGTTCCGAAAAGTGGAGGCGTTCATGAGCAGGTGATGAAGGCGGATTAAGAATGTCCGTGTTATCAGATAAAAAACTCACTCGATATCTGAAATGAAGAGAGAATATTTCAGGTGCGGGTGAGTTTTTTGCGTGTTTATATCGATCAGAGGGAGGCGGCAGCTAGCATACAGATAAAAAGTATAACCCAGGCTGCTAACGGACCATGGATTTTCTGACCGTTATTGTCTCTGCGAAGATACAGATAATATGGAAGGATCAGAATGCCGATTAAAAATGTATAAATGGAACAGTCCGGTGATGCCTTCCAGTTTCGGTAATCCACGATAAGAAAGAAAATGCACAACAACGTATACAACAGAATCGTATAACGTGCTCCCGGAAGAAGCAGTGTAAGAATTGTGCGAATCAGCAGAGGAAGTACAGCAAGAAGCCACACAGTGCGGTTTTGCCGAATGTTTTGAATGATGGAAACAGATTGCATGGAACATCCCCCTTTACATGAAGAATACATTTAAACAAGAATAATATTTACACCCTGTTTACTGATCAGATCGAGCTGCTCTTCATTGTCACCGGTCTCTACTGTGATCAGAGTATCCAGGTCTTTAAAATCACAGAATACATAAATACCCCGTTTAATAAATTTAGAAGAATCAAGAAGAGCGATCCGTTTGCTTGCACAGGCGGAAGCTTTCTGTTTTACAGATAGCTGCAGGGGATAGGAGACGGTGAGACCACGGCAGTTGTTTACGCCCGTTGAACCAAGAAAGGCAATGTCCGTATTAATATTTTGATAGAATTCGGATACATCGACACCGACGAGATCTTCGCCCTGTACAGCACCGCCCGGAAGAGAAACATTGAATCCGGGAATGTTTCCGGCACGCATGGCGATTTTGAGAGAGTGTGTTACGATATCGAGTATTGTGACCTCCGGGCTTTGAATTAAAGCTTCGCAGAGCGCGTAGACGGTAGAACCGGAATCCATTACAAGACTCATATTGTTTTTAACAAATTTTAATGCAGCAGCTGCAATTCGTTTTTTCTCTTCCTCAAAAATTCCAAGTGAATCCGTGCGGTTGGAATCGAGAATACAGGCATAGCCGCGGGTGCGATAGATCAGGCCCTGCTCTTCGAGCACGAGAAGGTCACGGCGGATTGTCATTGGAGTAACCCCAAATTTCTGAGAAAGCTCCTCAACGGATACGCGTGTATTTTTCATTAATAATGCATAGATTTGATCGATTCGAAATGAGTTTGCCATAAGTTGTTCCCTCTTTTATGCTTTCCATATATTTCCATTTGACGTATCGGATAGTTCTATTATACTGATAAAAAGAAAAAAGTCAAAGGAAACAACATTTTTATTCTGAAAAAGAACATAATAAAACAAAAACAACATTAAAAAGAACATGCAGAACAAAAATAAGTGCAATTAAAACATTTAAAATGAACAAAAAAAGGCAGTTCTATTTACTTGTTAAAACGGAATTGACAAATAAAAATGGATATACTATAGTGAGTTTACACAAAATAAACGAAAATAAAAACGAAAAACACTTAAAAACTAACAAAAGAACATGGAAAATGTTCGAAATAAAAGAAAGGAGAAAAGATGTTCAAAGAAGCACGTGAACAAAACAAAAAATTAGTGTTCGGATTGATTCACTTACTTCCGATGCCGGGAACGCCTTATTATGAGGCAGGAAATTATGAAGCATCCATAAAAAAGGCGATAGAAGATGCAAAGGCACTGGAAAACGGGGGCGCATCCGGATGTCTGATTCAGACGGTTGACAAAGTTTATCCGACAGGAGACGATTCGGACTATACAAGAGTCAGCTGTATGGCAGTGATTGCAAATGAAGTAAAAAAGAACGTGGGAAAAGATTTTAAAATCGGCGTGCAGCTGATGTGGAACTGTATCACACCTTCTCTTGCGGTTGCGAGAGCGGTGAATGCTTCTTTTACAAGATGCACAGCACTTATCGGAACAACACCGTCACCATTTGGAACAATGGAGGCAGATCCGCTTAAGGTAATGGACTATCGAAAAAAAATCGGAGCAGATCAGGTGGAGCTGATTGCAGAAATTGCAGGATATCATTTCCAGAACGGTTACGACAAACAGACACTTTTATCCCTGGTTCGTTCTGCAAATATGGTAGGAGCAAATGCAGTGGAGATCATGCATAAGGATGAAGCCATTAATAATCAGATGGAGGCTGATATTCGTTCGGAATTTCCGAATATGCCGATCATTCTTGGCGGAGGAACCGATGTGGAGACGGCGGCAAGCAGACTGAAAAATGCAGACGGTGCGCTGGTTGGCAGATGCTTCGAGGCAGGAAACTGGGGCAAGGGTGTAAATGAATCGATTGTTGCAGCTTATATGGATGAAGTGAAAAAAATCGAGGGATAAATCATAAAAACAAAATTTGGGAGGAATTTACTTATGAAAAAGAAACTGGCAGCAGTAGTAATTGGAATGTCAATGGCAGCAGCAGCTTTTGGAATGAATGCATCGGCGGATGAAGGCGGAAAACTTTTGTTCTTTGCAATCGGAAATCTGGGCGATATGGGAATTAATGACCTGGGCTGGTATGCGGCACAGAATGTTGCAGATAAGTATGGTCTTGAACTCACCGTAGTAGAGGGAACCAACGATGCTTCTGTCAGAACCACTTCTCTTCTCGATGCACTGGAGACCGGAGGATATGACTACTGTATTACGGCAAGCTGGTATATTCAGGATGATCTGCTTGCAAATATGGACAATTACTCAGATACCAAGTTTGTAATTTATGATACATCACCACTTACAAGCTTTGCGGATTACGATAATATTACAGGAATTTCTTTCCGCCAGGATGAGGGCTCTTTTATGGCTGGTGTATATCAGTGCCTGATGACGCAGACCGGAAAGATCGGCGCTGTTGCATCACAGGATTCCCCGATTCTGAATGACTTCGTGACAGGCTGGCTGGCAGGCGTGAAGTATTACAATGATACATATGATAAGGATGTTCAGTACGATATGGCATATTTAAGCGACGCGACGATTGCGGGTGATTATGAGACAGCATCCGTATTATATGGATCGGGCTGCGACGTTGTCTACAATATCGCCGGGACATATGGACTTGGATGTGCGCAGGCAAGCGAAGAAGCAGGCGGATATGAAAAGGGCCGTCTGATGGTCGGTGTAGACTACGATCAGTACAGTGTTTACGAAAAGTCTGATTCCGAAGTAGTGGGAAAAGAGAATGTGGCAACCTCAATGCAGAAGAAGATCGAAGAATCCGTAACTGACGCAATGTCAAAGGTGATCGAAGGAAACGGAGCAATGGCGGAAAATGTAAGATACACACTTGCAATGGGCGGCGTTGGCCTTGCTTATAATGACCACTATGAGGAACTTACACCGGATGATGTAAAAACAACGATTTCTGAGGTTGAACAGAAAATTAAAGACGGCGAGATCGTAGTTCCAAGTTACTTTGACTTTGCTGATTATGATGAGTTTGCAGCGTTCCGTGATGATCCGGATGCCCGCCTTGACTGATTCAGAAATAATGGTGGATGGGATTTGCCGTCCTGATGAAAAAAGAATGTGCTTACCGACACATTCTCGCGTTTGGCACAATTGCTTGCATTGATTTTACTCTGTATAAGTGCGCATCTGCGTGGTGTGTCGGGACTTCCAGCAGACAGAAAAATGGAAGCAGACCCGGGGCGTAGAGTGCTCCGGGTTTTTAAATATTATGGAAGTGGGGAGAATACGGATCTGATAAAAGGCAGGTGGAAGGAATGGAGAAAGAACTTTTAAAACTGGAAGGAATTACCAAGATATACAGCAATGGTTTTATTGCAAATAAAAATGTATCCATGACCGTAAATGAGGGCGAGATTCACGCTCTGATCGGGGAAAATGGAGCAGGAAAAACGACATTGATGAAAATCCTGTTCGGGTTGGAAGATCATCAGGAAGGAAAAATTTATATTGAAGGAAAAGAAGTATCCATAGCGAATCCGCTGGATGCGATTGCAAAAGGCGTCGGCATGGTGCATCAGCATTTTATGCTGGTGGATGAACTGACGGTTGCGGAAAATATCGTACTTGGTATTGAACCTGGAAAAGCCGGTGTTTTTGATAAGAAAATGGCAATACGCATGACAAAAGAAGTTTCGGAAAAATATAATCTGATCGTTGATCCAAATGCGCTGGTGCGGGATGTCAGTGTTGGAGTAAAACAGAAAATTGAGCTTTTAAAGGCATTAATCCGAGGCGTAAAAGTGCTGATTCTGGATGAGCCGACGGCGGTACTGACACCGCAGGAGACAAGAGAACTTTTTGTGCGGCTGAAAGAATTAAAAGCGCTTGGCTATGGAATTATTTTTATTTCTCATAAACTGGATGAAATCATGGAACTCTGTGACAATATTACCGTGCTGCGTCATGGGGAGGTAGTTGGAACTGTTTTTGCGAGCGATCTGACTGAGGCCAGACTGTCAAGAATGATTGTTGGTCGTGAAGTAATCGAGACACATGAAAAAGATCAGCCAAAGCGCGGAAATGTGGTTTTGTCAGTGAAAAATGTCTCTTATGTGGATGATATCGGAAAATGTCGCGTAGATGATGTGACATTTGGAATCAGGCAGGGAGAAATCGTTGGAATCGCCGGAGTAGAAGGAAATGGTCAGACGGAGCTTTCTGAGATGATTACAGGAATGAAGCAGATTACTGCGGGCGATATCACGGTCAATGGAAAAGAAATCAAGGGTAAGAGTATTGCACAAATACGAAAGACCGGTGTGGCACATATATCAGAAGACAGAATGACTTACGGGTGCGCGGCAGATCTTACCATTTATGATAATCTTGCATCGATTTATCTGGACAGTGGTCGGTTTTCAAAGGGACCATTCATAGACCATAAGGCATTAAATCAGTATGTCGATGAATGTATCAAAGAGTTTGAAATTGCGTGTGATTCAAGAATGAGTCCGGTGAGACTGCTTTCCGGAGGAAATATCCAGAAGGTAATTGTAGCGAGAGAGTTTACGAGCGGTGCAAATCTTATTGTTGCGAACCAGCCGACCCGTGGAATTGATGTCGGAACAGCAGAGCTGATTCACAAACTGCTGTACAAGTATACAAGAGAGAAGAATTATGCTGTACTGCTGATCTCTTCAGACCTGAATGAGGTACTGAATTATTCAGACCGGCTGCTGGTTATGCACAGGGGAAAATTTAATGCGCATTTTACCGATGTGGCAGAGGTTACGGATGAAATCCTTGGTGAATATATGCTTGGTATCAAAAATATGTCGGAAGAAGAAAAGGGGGATCTGTCATGAAAAAGATACAGCGCGTAGACGCACTGTTTGAATTACTCCGGGTAGTTCTTGGACTGGCGATCGCATACCTGATCGCGATTGTGTTTATTATTCTTGCTTCTGGTTCCGGTCAGTCAGCAATGGATGCAGTTTATAATTTTATGCTTGGACCGTTGATGACACAGCGACGATTTGGTCAGCTGATGGCAAAATTTATCCCGTACGTGCTGATGGGATGTGGCTATTGCTTCATTTACAGTGCGGGGCGGTTTTCTCTGATCGGTGAGGGAATTGTCAATTTTGCACCTATTATAACCTGCCTGCTTATGTTCAACACCAATTTGATGACAGGGCTTCCAATCTGGCTGAATCTAATTATTATGCTGCTCAGCTGTGCCCTGATCGGTGCAGTATGTGCGATGGTTCCAGCAATTGCGCGCGAAAAACTGAAGCAGAGTGAGATGGTGGTATCAATTATCATGAACTATATGCTTTTGTATCTTTCGCTTTGGGTACTGAAAATGTGGCTGTTTGATAAGACGGTCAGTATGCAGGCAACACGTGAGTATCCGGCGAATATGGTATTTAAGCCGTTGATCTCCGGAACAAGTTTTCATACAGGTATTTTTGTGGCGATTATAGGATGGATTGCAGCTGTTATTCTGTTTGGACATACCAAGATCGGACAGAAGATCAGAACCTGCGGCGGTAATGCATCATTTGCAATTTATTCCGGAATTGGAGCTTCTACAACGGTATTTATTGCACAGATCATCGGCGGTGTATTTGCCGGTGCTGCAGCGTGTACGGATGCATTTGGACTATATACGAGATATCAGTATAATGCATTGACCAATATCGGAATGGATGGTCTTCTGGTAGCGGTTATTGCGCAGAAGAAACCGATTTACGTACCGCTGGCAGCGCTTGTGCTTGCCTATATTCGTACTTCTGCAGTTGTATTGAATCTCGCATCGAGTATTCCGGTCGAGTTTGTAAATATGATGCAGGCAATTCTGATCTTCTTCGTGGCGGCGGAGCAGTTCCTGAAAAAATCAAGAAATAAAGTTATCTTTAATATTGCAAAAAGAGAAGGAGGAGAAAGCTGATGGCTACTGTACAGGCATTTTTATTTTCGACTCTTCGAATTTCTACATCAATTATTTTTGTAGCTCTTTGTTCAGCGGTCAGCCAGCAGGCAGGACTCACTAACATGGCAGCAGAGAGTATGATGCTGGCATCAGCGCTGGCCTGTGTAATTGGAAGTGCGGTTACACACAATCTGTTTCTCGGACTTTTGATCGGAGCTGCCTGCTCGGTGGCAATTACATTGTTTATTTGTTTTGCTGCTTTTGTAATGAAAGTGGATCTGTATCTGATGTCAATTTCTATGAATACGGCACTTATGGGTGCTACGGTTTATGTGTTGTATGCGACGACCGGTCAGAAGGCCAATACGGCAAATTATTTTCAGAGTCTGCAGATGCCGCAGATTAATATTCCGCTGATCAAAGACATCCCATTCATTGGCGGAATTATTTCCGGACAGAACGGATTTACGTATCTGGCCTGGATCATGATTTTTGTTGTTTGGTTCCTGATTTTCAGGACAAAGCTCGGACTTCGGATGCGGGCGGTCGGAAAGAATCCGAAAGCGGCAGAATCAGTTGGAATCAATCCGCGGAAAACTTACACGATTGCGTTCGTATTTGCAGGAATTATTGCAAGTTTCGGAGGAATGTTCCTTTCAATGGGTTATCAGAATTTCTTTATCCGTGATATGACAGGCGGAAAGGGATTTATCGGAATGGCAGCAGCCACAATTGGAGGGGCTTCTCCGCTTTTATCGGCGATATTTGCATACGTATTCGGTTTTGCGGATGCAGTGACAAATTATTCAAAACTTATTATTACAGATGCGCAGTTTCTGGCGGCGATGCCATATATGATTACGGTTGTCCTGATTTTTATTATGGCAATCATAAAGAACCGGGCAGAAGAAGCGGCGAATAAGAAACGAAAGATGCTGAGCCTTCAGGAGCATAAATAGAAGAGACAGCAGGTGGGAAAGGAAGGTGCAGATCGTGGAAAAGACAAGTGAAAAAAAGATCGAATATCTGGTGTTCGGAAACGTAATGCTGGATACGGTGCGCAGTGCGGATGGAAAAGAATCCGGGCGTGAAAATATCGGAGGTCCGGCAACGTTTGCCTATTCCGGAATCCGGCTTTGGACGGATGCGGTGATGCAGAGCAGCAGGCTGGGAGAAGACTACCATGGACTGTTTGATCCGTGGATCAGGAAAAATGAAGTGATCACAGATGGATTCGAGGTTGTAACGGAGCATTGTAACCACTCGTATCTGATCTATCACCCGGATGGAACGTATTCCGGCGATGCCAGCGTAGAACGCTTTCGAAGTGACTGGATTCAGGATTTTGGATACATGAAGTCGTCACCGGAACAGATTGAAAAATGGACAAAAGGAAGAGAAGTCAAAGGCATTTATGTAGCGCAGAATGTGGACCGTGTCTGGTGGAGACGGCTGAAGGAAATTAAGGCACGGGACGGATTTAAGGTAATGTGGGAGATTGAGGGACCGAGTTCCTGGCAGAAATTTTTGCCGGAGGTTCGAAATGCACTGGAGAGTGTTGATATTTTTTCCATTAATGTGCAGGAGGCAAGGAATCTGTTCGGGGTAGAGACAGAGGAGGAGTGTATTCGCGAACTGCAGAAGCTTCCGGTGGATATGACTCTGTTTCGTGTTGGAAAGAAAGGTCTGTATTCGGTGACACCGGAACATGCATATCTGATCCGTTCAGCGCCGGTAGACCGCGAGATCGATGCGACAGGATGCGGCAATACGTCAACTGGTTCGGCGCTGTATGCATACTGTGAAGGCAAGGATGCGATTATGACGGGAATTATGGCAAATGTAGCTTCTGCCCAGAATATCCGGCAGTATGGAGTGATTCCTGATTTCGCAGCAGTACGGGAATTTGCATATCAGCAGGCAGAAAATCTTTATGAGCAGTACAGAAAAGAGGAGATAGGATGATTGAATATCTTGCCTGTGGAAATATCATGTCGGATATCGTGGAGCAGGAAGATGGTACATGCTCTGAACTTCATATCGGTGGTCCTGCGATGTATGGGCTTTCCGGAATCCGGCTCTGGACAGATCGATGTAAACTGGTGACACAGACCGGGGAAGACTATAAAAATACGTACGGAAAATGGATGGATGATAATGGATTGTCTCATGAGTCGATCCTTACAGAACTGGAGGAAGGAACCTGTCATATCCTGAATTATAACCGGAAGGATGGAGGATTTAATCACAGAGGGAAAAGGGATAATCAGTATCTTGGATATTTAAAAACACATCCGTATCACATTGAAGCTGCGTGTGAGAAAGGCGTACGGGGAATCTATATGGCGCAGGATTTAGACCGCGTATTCTGGAAAAAACTTGGCGATGTAAAAGCAAAATATGATTTCCGCATTATGTGGGAAATTGAGCCATCGATGGATATTCTGGAAAGACAGGATGTAAAGGAACGTATACGGGAAGTGCTCGGGACGGCGGATATGTGGTCGTTGAACCATAATGAGGCATCTGTTATCTTTCAGATACCTAGAGAAAACGATGAGGACATGATCAACGAATTGATGAAACTGCCGACGGAACTGACCTTTTACAGGGTAGGAAAACGGGGCGCTTATGCGGTAACACCGACGAATGCATGGTTTTGTCCAAGTATTGATCCATTTGGTGAGAGCGTAGACCCGACGGGATGTGGAAATTGTTCTACTGGTGCCGCAATGTATGCGCATGTAGCAGGCTATGATCCGCTCATGACGGTTATTATGGCAAACGTTGCATCGGGCTTTAATGCCGCTCAGTATGGACCGTATCCGGTTTATACAGAGGAAGCTATGGAGAAAGGATGCCATCTGGCAGAGGAGATGTATAAAAAGCTTCATATATAAAAGTTACAGCCGAAAAAGAAATAAACAGGAGAGTTGACGGAACAGGAAAGGACAGAGGTGAAAGTATGAACAGACAGGAATATGGGAATCCGTTGGGCAATCAGGTAAAGAGCCTTCCGGAGCTTGTTGATGAACAGGTAAAACGGTGTTTTGATGAAAAAAAGATACAGAAACTGATTTCAGTTGCAGAGATTTTTGATGTGAGAAAGATTTATATTACGGGTGCGGGAGATTCGATTGCTGCAGCGGGTGCATTTGCAGAAGTCATCCAGAAATTTGCAGGGGTGTTTCACTGTGAGGCGATTGAGCCGATGGAGTATACAAGATTTATGACAGCTTCAGATATCGGAATTGGGGAACCGAACAGTCCGCTTGTGATTGCCATCAGCGCAGGTGGAGGAACAGCCAGAGTGAAGGAAGCAATTCTGAAGACAAATGAGCTTGGCGCAATGTCACTTCTGATCACGAATAAAAAAGAGAGTGCTTCTTCAGAAGTAGCCAAAAAGGTATTTTATCTTGATGTGCCGCCGATGGAAAAAGATTTTCCGGGACTGCGTTCGTACTTTGCAGGGATGATCGGACTTCTGGCACTTGCCACTCGGATGGGCCGTGTCAGAAATGTGCTGGCGCCGGAAAAACCGGAAGAGATCCGTCAGGCAATCTGTAAGTATGTACATAGCTGGGAGACAGAAATGGATCGAATCGATGAGCAGATGTTTGCTCTGGCACAGAAGTGGAAGGATCTGGAAAAATACAATTTTATTGGTTGTGGTGCAGATCTGTCCTCTGCGCTGTTTGCATCAGAAAAATTTTATGAGTGCAATGGCGTGATCGCAGATTATACAGATGCTGAGGACTGGTGTCACATTGATTATTTCCTGAAAAATCCACAGGAAATTGGAACGGTTATTTTTGCAGACCGTCATGCACCGGAGTTTGGCCGTGTGAAAGAGACGATCCAGGCGGCAGCCGCGATCGGAAGACCGGTGCTCGTGATTACAAATGCAGAAAAAGAGGAGTTTGATGACAGAGCGGAAGTATGTGAGATTCCGGATACGCCGACCGGATATGAATGGCTTGCACCGCTGATGAACTATGCGCCGGCAGCAATTCTTTCTGGCTACTGCTGTACACTTTCTGGAAGAAAGTTCTTTAATGAGTATGATCCGATTGCAGGGGAATACAATGGAAGCGGCCGCTATTTTGACAAGAAGCTGATGACAACAGGATCCAGTGCGATCGAGATTCATATCTGACGGAGGCAGGGGAAAAGGATGTTTTTCAGAAAAACAATAAGAACAAAATTCAGGAGCTGCCATTCCATTACAGCGGATGTAACGGAGTTGCTGAAAGAGACAGGAATAACAGAGGGATACTGTACGGTATGTCTGCCGGATCATGCAACCGGTCTTGGAGTAACTTCCTTCTGGGACCCGCGTGGTTTGGAAGATCTGATGGATGAGATTGACCGGAACTTTCCGGCAAGAGTGAATTTTGAAAATCAGCAGCCGCCGTATGACGCAGCGGGTCGGATCAAAGCGGCTGTGACGGGAGATACCGCACTGTTTCTAATTCAGAATGGAAAACTTGTGTTAGGGTCTTCACAGGGACTTGTATTGATTGACTTTGACGGACCGCAGGAACGGACGTATGAAGTGAATTTTATTGCAAAAGAAGTAAAAATTGAAAAACACGGGATTCAGACAAACTATATGGGAATGATTGATTTGACAGATGAAATTCAGAAATCAGTGGAGAAGAGCGGGATTTTGAACGGAATCTGCCATATCGCAATGCTTCATTCGACAGCGGGTCTTCTGCTTGCTGACAGAAAAAAGAGGTATCAGGAAGATCTGATGGAAGATATCGAAAAGATGGTCCCGACGCGAGCTGATTTTCGCCATAGAGAGACGGCATCAGATGCAGGGGGGCATGTGAAGACGGCATTGACGGACAGCCAGCTTTCCCTGATTGTAAAGGACGGCAGGCTGGTATTGTCAGAAGAACAGGCGGTGCTTTTTGCCGAATATGACGGGCCGCGCCCGAGAAGCTATTATACGGGTATGATCCGTGGTTGAAATGTCGTTAAACTTGCCGATAAGGAGGAGAAAGAAAATGAGCGAAAGAAAATATGATGGTCAGCTTGGACGGCAGTGTTTCAGTCTGCCGGAGCTTTGTAAAGAACAGATTACTGGGATAAAAAAGGGACTGAAAGAGGTACTTCCAGATTCTGAGTTAAAAAATATACGACGTGTAATTGTGACTGGTTGCGGGGATTCTTATCTGGTTGCGAAAATCAGTATTCCGGCACTGAAAAAATATGCGGGAGCTTTTGCAAGCGATTTCAGTGCCTGCCGTGCAATTGAGGTATCGCGTCATATGAATCTGAAAGATCAGGCAGAATGTACGCTTGTGATTGCGGTGAGCGCCTCCGGCGGACCGGCGCGAATCCAGGAAGCACTTCTTAGGGCAAGGCAGTGTGGGTGTAAAACGCTTCTGGTGACAAACTCACCGGAATCGAGAGGCGCGAAAGCGGCGGAATATATTTTAAATGTACATACACCGGCGTTCCCGGAGCCAGGACCGGGGCTTCGCAATTACTATGCATCATTATGCGGACTGTTTCTGCTTGCGGCATATATGGGGGAAGCAAAAGGAACGTGTGCACCTGGATCCGTCGAAGAATTGTGCAGTGCAATTCAGACGTATACAGCCTCACTGGCAGGCAGACTGGATGAAATACATGAAAAAATGGCAGATCTGACAGATGAATGGAACGATATCTGTGCGATTGAGACACTCGGTGATGCGACAGATCAGGCAACGGCGGAGTTTATTGCTGCAAAATTTGTGGAAGTGGCCGGAATCATGACGGCAGCTGCAGATTATGAAAACTGGTGTCATGTAAATTATTTTGCACATACGCCGGAAAAAATCGGAACGATTCTGGTATCAACAAAAGAGTTCCCGGATTTTGGAAGAGTGAAAGAGACATTGCATTCGGTATCCGGAATCGGGAGGAAAGTGCTTTTGATTACGACTGGAACGAAAGAAGACTATGAAGCAGAGGACTCAGTATGTGTAATTACAATGCCGCAGGCACCGGAAGGATACGCATTTATCGAAACGCTTGCAGATTATGTGCCTGGTGCGATCCTGGCTTCCTGTATTGCTGCAAAACGGGAAGAGGTTTATTTTCGGGGTGGAGAGTCGCCGCAGGGCAGATCAGCCTGCGGAACGACGATCGGAACCAGTGAGGTTGTACTGTTATAGGAGGAGACAACAGATGTGGACAACAGCGATAAAACTGGAAAAAGATAAATTTGAAGCGATCAGCGGGCTTGTAAAAGATGCAGTGCAGGAGTCTGGAATTGTAAACGGAGCGTGTATTGTGACTGTTTCTGATCCGGCGGCAGGTCTTGCATACCTGGAAGAGGGAAATGAGGCTGCTATGAATGATATTGCCGTTGAACTGGCCCGTGTATTTCCGCCGAGAGTGGATTATAAAAGTGGGGGAGACGCGTATGCGTGTTCTGCGAGAACGAAGGCAGCACTTCTGTGCATGTCAAAAGAGTGTGCGATCGTAGATGGAAAGGCAGAATTTGGTAAAGACCGCGAATTGTATGCTGTGCATTTTCTTGGAAGTGATACTGCGCAGATCTGTATTCAATGTATCTAGCCCGGGATTTATGAGAAAAAGAGGTGATGGAAATGTATTTTTCACTTGAAATATCCATCGTTCTGACAATTATCGCCGCGGCTATGTGGGGAAGCTGGATGCAGATCGTAAAACATCTGAAGGGCTATCCAATAGAGGGAGTCGTGTTCTGGCTGTATGCTTTTTCCTTTGTACTTGTCTGGACTGTGACATGTGCCGCGGCTCCTTTCCTCCTTGAAGATGGCGTTTTTTCGCTCATCGTAAAGCACAGGGCTGTTACAGGAAAAATATTGTTTGCAGGGGGAATGATGTCGCTGGGATTGTTTTGCAGTCTCGTGATTATAAAGTCTGTCGGCCTGATTCTTTCCACAACAATCAGTGGAGGAGTAGGAACACTGCTCGGTCTTGCCACATCTCTTATGGAGGAAGGAATGCCGGAAGGAGAGCATGTGGCAATCCTTCTGGCACTTACAACGATAGTCTTTATCACGGCGGGATTTTTAAGTGCTTACGCTTCAAAATGCAGAGATAGCGATCGGGGGAGGAAAGAGAAGACGCAGGCCGTGTCTTTGAAAGTGATTCTTCTGATGCTCTTATCGGCTATTTTGACAAATGGATGGTCGATTGGGACAGCGGCCGGAACGGCAGCATCGCTGCCTCCAATTCTGACGTGTGCATGTATGGCGACAGGATCTTTTCTGAGTGTTTTGATTATCTGTGCAGTTGTTTTTACAAAGAAACGGCAATGGAAACAGGTATTATGCATTGGAAGCACAAAAAAGCCACTGATGTTGTGTGCAGTTTCCGCATTCTGTCATTACGGCGGAAATATGATCTCCATTTATTCTATGCCGGCAATCAGTGCAACAATTTCTTTCCTGCTCGGGAAATCATCGAATCTGTGGACGATTTTCTGGGGAATGGCATATGGTGAATTTTCAGGGGTATCCAGAAAGACAAAATTTGTACTTGGAACGTCTATCGTTTTATTTCTGGCAGGAATCGCCCTGCTGACAATATATAAATTTGGATGAGGTGAGGCATGAGCATGAAAAAGTATGAAAAACTGCATTATGCGTGGGTGATTCTCGGATGTTCGATTCTGATGGCAATTGCAGGATTTGGAGTAGTCGGAAATGTAGGAGGAAACTTTATCACGCCAGTCGTTCGGGAATTTGGGACAAGTGTAAGTTCATTTACCATGTTTACCAGTATTGAGGCGGCGGCAATGGCAATTCTGTACATACCGGCCGGAAAAATTCTGACGAGCAAAAAAATCGGTCATGTGATGGGCTGGGCTTTTGTGCTGGAGTTTGTGGCAATTGGCCTGATGGGAACGTATCGTTCTGTTCCATTTTTCTATTTCTCAGGTATGCTGCTTGGAATCGGTGCCGCGTTTTCCAGATATACGGCAATCCCGATTCTGATTAATATGTGGTTTAAAGAAAAAGCAGGATTTGCCTTGGGACTGACGATGTCACTTGGTTCGGTAGGAACCATTGTCTTTAATTTCCTTTCTGCATGGTTTATTGAATCGTTTGGATGGAGAAATGCATATTTTCTTCTTGCAGTAATCGGGGCGTTGATTACGGTTCCATTTGTATTTACGCTTGTAAAATCACCGCAGGAAAAAGAAATTCTTCCATATGGAGCACAAGAAGAAACGGAAATTAAAAGCACTGCAGAGAAGCCGGAGTGGGGACTGACAAGAAATGAGGCTTTCAGAAGTCCGGTGTTTTATCTGGCATGGGCGACGTGTCTGTGTTTCAGTATCGGAAGCTGTATGAGCGGCTATGTAGCAAATTTTACTACAATGGAACTTGGGAAAAGTATTTCGTATGGTGCAACCGCCTCTGTAGTCGTTACAATTGGAGGTGTTTTATGTAGTTCAATACTCGGAATGCTGAATGACCGATATGGTGTGAAGGCCGGTCTGCTCTGGGGAGTTGTATTCTCTGTTGGAGGAATGCTGCTTATGATCGTCAGCATTCAGGCTCCGGGTGTTTTACTGCCGGCAGCAATGATCATGGGACTTGGAGGAAGCCTGTATACCGTGCAGGCACCTCTGATTGCGAGAAGTACATTGGGAGGTCGCGAATACGCGGCGATCTGGACGGTTATGATGACCGGAAACAGTCTGGCCGGAGCATTTAGTTACTCCCCAATGGGCCTGATTTATGATCGAACAGGCAGCTATAAAGGAGCTTTTCTGATCTGTATGAGTATGTACCTCCTTTCTCTGGTGCTCGGATGGATTGCAGTATCACAGGGAAAAAAGATGCAGCAGCAGGCAAAATGAAATAACAGAATAAAAGGATCATGCGGTGGTATATTTATGAAATGTACTGCCGCTTTTTTGCTGCTGCTAAAAATAAATATAAGGTGATATTTGAGTATTATATAGAATATCTAAAAATAAAAACCTCTTTTATATAACAGGAAAAATAATATTTAGATATAGATATTTTATTCAATAATGCTATAATAAAATTACGAATAAATTTGACCGGAGGACACTCATGGAAATAAAAGAGATCAGTATCAGAAATTTTAAAGCGTTATATGATGTGACAATAGAACCTGGAAAGGTGAATGTATTTATTGGAGCGAATGGTTCTGGCAAATCTACTGTTCTGGAAGCGATTGGCGTCCTGAGTGCGGCAATGACAGACAGGGTGAATAACAACAGTCTTCAGAGAAAAGGCGTTCGCTTGAGCGCATCACAATTGTATAAGTCAAAATTTAAGGCGATTGAAAGAGAACGTCCTACTGTTGATCTGAACATTAAATGGCAATCTGATCGGAAAGAATACGATTATTCCGTTCATTTAACGACGCCCAGGGATACCGACTATGATTCCTGGAAATATCATTCAGAAAATATATGTGAAGATGGCGTTTCAGTTTGGGGAAGAAGCAACAGATCTTCTGTACAGTTGAACAATAATATTGGATATTTTATGCTTGCAGAGAGCCTGAATAATAATGAGTGCAGAAAAATGGGAGAGTATATTGAAAAATATGGAATATACCAGCCTGACACACTGACTCTGAGAGGAACGATTGCGGATACAACACAGATTACACCGCTTGGACTTAATGGCGGACGGCTTGCAGATGCGCTGGAAGATATTATGAAAACAGTTGATGGGGATGAAATGCTTGGGTCGCTTTATATGGAAGAGATATTAGATTTGATAGACTGGGCTTCTGATTTCAGAATAACCGTTCCGAAGAAATCCAATTTGAATCCCGGTGTGCCGTCATCAAGACAGATTATTGAATTCAGCGATAAATATCTGAAGGGAAATGCATCTTTTACAGGTTATGATGCAAGTGAAGGTGCGCTGTATGTTCTTTTTATGCTTTGTCTGGCGATGCATCCGGATACGCCGAAAATGTTTGCCATAGACAGTTTTGATCATGCATTGAATCCACGGCTTGCGAAAAAAGTGATGGAAGTGTTCAGCCAGTTAATTCTGGATTCGGGCAAGACAGTGTTTCTGACAACGCATAATCCGCTGGTTTTGGATGGCCTTGATATTGGCAATGATCAGATTAGATTGTTTACAGTCGGGAGAAATAAGGCAGGACATGCGGAACTGAATCGAATTCAGGTTTCAGAAGAATTACTGGAATTAGGCCAGCCTTTATCACGTTTGTGGATTAACGGACGTTTGGGAGGTGTGCCGGATCTGTTATGAAAAAAGTGATCGGTATCGTCGGAGAAGGACCAACGGATTATCTTGTGATAAAAGAAGTGATTGATTTTGTTTCTGGGGAAGAAAATGCCTACATCAGATTACAGCCGGAACCGAATTTACAGGGAAAATTTGGAAATGGGTGGAAAGGTGTATGGAAGTGGTGTGAGGATACTGCACCTATATTAGAAAAAATATTTTGCGATATTACGCCCAAGATGGATCTGCTTGTGGTACAAATGGACGCAGATGTGTCACGAAAAGAAAAAGAAGTGCATTGTCTGTGCGAAACTAACAGCTGTGATGAAAAAGGAAAAGTACATCCATTGGAATGCGATGAGGTCAAAAATAAGAACTGTCCGGTTGCTTTGCCATGCGAAGATCATGTGCCATCGCCTGCCGGATATGCTAGGCATTTGTGTGAAATGATAATGAGATGGCTCAATCTAAAAGAAGAGAAGGAAAACATTCTTGTGGTGATTCCTTGCGACAGTACAGACGCATGGATTGTTGCTGCATATGAAGACATTGATGACATTGAGAAAATAGAAGATCCTTGGGATACTGTTATTGCAAAAAAGAAAGAGTATCATGAAATAAGGGTACCTGGAAAAAAGAAAAATGTGTCAGTATACAGTAAATTTGTGTTGCATTTACTGGATAACTGGGAAAACGTTAAAGATAAATGTCCGGGTGCAAACGAATTTGAGGAGGAGATTCGAGAAAAATTGCATATTTTATAGATACGGCATTCCTTTTTGGATCTGTTAGAAAGATGACGCGAATAAATTCCCCTTTCCCTGTGCACACTATCTCCTGTAGCAGATCCAGTCTTTGCGGCTGGTTCGGCAAATCTGAAGATTCTCCCGGAATTATCGGGAGAGGAAATGAAGGAGGTACGAATATGCCGGGTTTGGTTTGTTCCGCACAGAGTTGTGTATACAACGACGCAATGTATTGCAGCAGAGGAAATATTGAGGTTGGCGGCGCGGATGCGCGGGTCTGCCAGGATACGTGCTGTGAGAGTTTTCAGGGAAGAAGCGGCGACAGCGCAAAAAATACGATGAAGAGTGGCTGCACCTGCACGCAATCTGATATCCGCTGCGAGGCGACAAACTGCATGCACAACCAGAACTGCGTCTGCCATGCAGAGAAGGTCGATATCGCGGGAGCGGCGGCGTGTCGCTGCGATGAGACGGAATGTGTGACGTTTGAAGAAAAATAAAAATAAGTTCTGAGTGTCTGCTTTACAAGAAAAAACGGGATTTTGCAGCAAAAAAAGCTGTGAAATCTCGTTTTTCAATGTTAGAATAAAGTCAGTATAGGATGGCTTGCGAAAACACACATTTATTTTGTAAAAAATGAATGATTGTTAAATATTATATGGATCAAAGGAGAAACTTATAAGTAACTAAACATATTGTTTAATATGGTTAAATGTGTTTAAATGTATCTATGGAGGTATTATTATGAACACATCAAATATCACGAATTATAAACCAAAAGATTTTGCTGAATTAACAGGTGTTTCTGTGAAAACATTACAGCGTTGGGACAGGGAAGGAATTCTGGAGGCAAATCGGACTCCAACTGACAGGCGTTATTATACTTACGACCAATATCTTCAATTTAAAGGCATAAAAACTAAAAATGATATACGCCAGGTAGTTATTTATGCAAGAGTTTCTACAAAGAATCAAAAGGATGATTTACAGAAACAAGTATCGTTTTTACGTCAATTCTGTAATGCCAGAGGCATTATTGTAGACCAATGTATTGAAGATTATGGAAGTGGTCTGAATTACAATCGTAAGAAGTGGAATAAATTATTGGATGAAGTAATGGAACAAAAAATCAAAACCATAATCATAACGCACAAAGATAGATTTATCAGATTTGGCTATGATTGGTTTGAAAAATTCTGCATGAAGTTCCATACGACCATAGTGATCGTAAACAATGAAGAACTATCACCACAAGAAGAACTCGTGCAGGATATTGTTTCTATTCTTCATGTGTTCTCCTGCAGGTTGTATGGGCTCCGTAAG
>ERZ894186.396-NODE-396-length-19360-cov-13.996788_pt1 | contig 19360 bp, 16 predicted proteins | sample MGYA00380280_ERZ894186 | MGnify/ENA primary metagenome ERZ894186 (study PRJEB32331, sample SAMN06328449) | human gut metagenome | biome: human gut microbiome; feature: stool | host: Homo sapiens | collected 2013-02-13 ... | reverse complement strand
ATCTTCCGTGCAAAGGGCGTTCCTGCCAGGCTTTGCAGAGGATATTTTATAACATCAGATATGACCAAAGGCCTTACAGATAACTCAGCCCTGACCGTCACTTCAAAACAGCTCCACTATTGGGCGGAGTATTACAAAGACGGCATAGGCTGGCAGCCTTTCGAGGTCTGCCCCGATTATGTTGGCATGATAAAAACTGACGACAGCTCTGTAAAAGCAAAGCCCACCAACCAAGGCGGCGAAGCCCTTGCTCCCGAGGACGAGGACAAACCAAGGGAAGAGATCTTTGAGGAGAACAAGACTAAACCTGCGGAGAAAAGCTATGCGGTATATATCGTTATCGGTGCGGTAATACTTATACTCTGCCTTATTGTGGCAATAATAGCTTTGGTAAGAAAAATAAAGTTTGCCGCTCTGCCTGACAGCAAAAAGGTGGAGAAGCTGTTCTTTGCAGGCAGAAAAAAGCTTTGCGGCAGGAATTTCTCAGACCATACGCCAAGGGAACTTTCCGAGAGCATAAAAAAGACCTTTGGCACTGATATGGCGGAAATCTTCGCAGAGTGCGAGAAAATATACGAAAAGGCGAGATTTTCAAGGCTTGAGATAACCAAAGAGGAAATGGCAGTGGTTAAAAATTTCGCAGATCAGGCAAAGAAAGCCAAAAAGCTCAAAGTTCAGGAGGGAGCAGAAAAGTGAAAAAGGATATCGCTCTGCTCATAGTCATAATTTTAGCAGCGGCAGCGGTCATAAAGGGCGTTGATATTCAATCCGTTGACGAGTATTACAGCCTGCACAGCGACGATACCGCAAATGCCGCTCACACTGTCACTCTGACAGTGGATTGCTCTGATATTTTGGATAATTACGATATGCTTGACAAAAATCTCCGTGACGAGTGCTATGTTCCCTCAGACGGCATTGTTATGCCTGCGGAAAAATATGTCCTCCGTGAGGGCGACACCGCCTTTGATCTGTTGGAAAAAGCTACAAGGTGCGGGAAGATACCCCTTGATTATCAAGGCTCAGAGGATAATATTTACAACACTGTGTATGTCCGTGGCATAAACAATATCTACGAGTTTTCCTGCGGTCCGTCCTCAGGGTGGACCTATACGGTAAATGGCGAAAGCCCCGATAAGGGCTGTTCACAGTATGTCCTCCATGACGGTGACAGCGTGGAGTTTTACTACGTTTGCGACTACACAAAGGAGGCGGTGAAATGAGGTTGTCAGCTTTTCACCCTTTGACCGCCCTTGTGTATTTTGCGGCTGTGCTTGCGGTGACAATGTTCTGCTTTTCACCAGCCGTTGGTATATGCTCGGCAGTGGGAGCGTTCCTGTTCTGTGCCGTAACTCAAAGCTGTAGACAGACCGCATCAGACCTTGCTTTCTACATCTTTCTTACCGCCGTTTTGACTGTCACAAATCCACTTTTTTCACATAAGGGCGTAACGCCGCTGTTTTTCGTAAACGGCAAGGCTTACACAAAGGAAGCCCTTTTTTATGGCTTGACCGCTGGATTATCCCTCTCCGCTGTGATAATGTGGTGCAAAGCTCTTGGAAAGGTGCTTACAAGGGAAAAGCTCCTATACATTTTCGGCCGAAAAACGCCAAAAGCTGCCCTTGTGATAACAATGACAATGGGCTTTATCCCAAAGCTCAAAAGGCTTCACAGACAGCTTTTGGACGCTTTGAATTGCTCTGGTGCGAACATCTCCGACAGCCGTTTTGACCGCCTGAAAAAAGACTGCACAGTGTTCACAGCCCTTTGTGCAGGCACGCTTGAAAGGGGAGCGGACACAGCCGCTTCAATGAAAGCCCGTGGTTATGGTATCCAGAAACGAAGCTTTGCACATTCGTTCAAGTTTAGAGCATGGGACGGCATTTTTGTGGCGGCTTTTGCAGTTATCTTTGCATTGGTGCTGATATTTTCCGCAAGGGGCGAGCTGTCCGCCGCTTTTTACCCTGTGATAAAGCTTGAAAACAGCGTTTTTCCTGTGGGAATGTTCGCATTACTATGCGTTTTCCCGTTTATTCTTGAAGTAAAGGAGAGCATAAAATGGAAATATTGTCTTGCGAAAATGTAGCTTTCAAATATAACGAAAGCACGGACTATGCCATTTCTGACTGCACTTTTTCAGTGAAAAAAGGCGAAAAAATAATGCTCTGCGGTGCTTCGGGAAGCGGAAAATCTACTTTGCTCAGGCTTCTGAAAAGAGAGCTTTCCCCAAGGGGCGAGCTTTCTGGAAACATCACCATTATGGGCAAGGACAGAAGCGAGCTTTCTGATAGAGAAAGTGCCGAAAAGATAGGCTTTGTAATGCAAAGCCCTGACAGCCAGACGGTGTGCGACAAAGTATCGGCTGAGCTTGCTTTCGGGCTTGAAAGCTTTGGTGTGAAAAGTGGTGAGATACAAAGCTGTGTTGGTGAAATGGCGGCTTTTTTCGGTATCGAGCCGCTCTATGACAGGGATATCTCCACACTTTCGGGCGGTCAGAAACAGCTCGTCGCTCTGTGTTCCGTAATGGTCACAGACCCTGATATACTGCTTCTTGATGAGCCTACCGCACAGCTCGACCCCGTTGCCGCAAGGGAGCTTCTTGGCATTTTAGACCGCCTTAACAAAGAAATGGGCGTGACTATCATCATTGCCGAGCATGACCCCGAGGAGCTTTTTGACTCCTGCGACAAAATTTTGTATCTTGCAAAGGGCAAAACCGAGTTTTTCGGAACGCCTGCCTTGACCGCAAAATATTTTGTGGAGAACGCTCTGGAGGGTTTTCTTCCCGAAACCGCCAAGGCGTTCGCAAAGCTTTGCGAAGACCTGCCCCTCAATGTAAGACAAGGCAGGGCGAAGCTTGAAAAGCTTGGCGTGACGGATATTCCAAAGCAGGCTGTCACTGATACAGAACGTGCTGAGCCTTATGCCCTGCAGTGCAAAAATCTGTGGCAGAGATATGAAAAAAACTCCCCCGATATCCTCAAAGGCTGTGATCTTGGTATCAGAAAAGGGGAGTGCTATGGGCTTTTAGGCTCGAACGGCGGTGGAAAATCAACGCTCCTGCGTGTGATATGCGGACTTTGCAAGCCTTATATGGGCACTGTTTCACTTTTCGGGAAAAAGCAGAAAGCCTATAAAAACGGCTCGCTTTTCCGTGAAATGCTTGCATTTTTGCCCCAAGAGCCTGTGACAATGTTTGTAAAAGAAAGCGTCCGTGAGGATCTTTTGCAAAGCGGTGACAAGGTCACAGTGGAAAATGTTTCACAGCGCATGGGCATAGAACATCTTCTTGACCGCCACCCTTGGGATCTCAGCGGCGGCGAGATACAGAAATGTGCCTTTGCTAAAATTCTTCTTGCTGACCCGAAAATAATAGTCCTCGACGAGTGTACAAAGGGCATGGACAGTTTCGCCAAAAAGGCTCTTGGTGATATTCTTTTGGACCTAAAAGACGAGGGCAGGACCATACTTCTCGTGACCCATGACCTTGAATTTGCCGCACAATACTGCGACAGGTGCGGACTTCTTTTTGACGGGAAGATAGTCGCAGAGGATAATGCCGTGGAGTTTTTCTCCCACAATCGCTTTTACACCACCGCCGCCGCAAAGCTCACAAGGGGCTTTTTCAGTGGTGCAGTGACGTCAACAGCCGTAAGAGAACGGCTCGCAATGGTGAAAAGAGGTCAAAATGAGCAGTAAAAAACTTGTGTCAGGGCTTATCTATCTTCTTGTCATACCCCTTGTGTGCTTTGGCGGCATAATGTTTTTCAGAGAACGCTTCTATTCTTTCGTCACCGCCGCACTTGCCATTCTTACCGTGGCAGGCTATTTTCTCCACTTTGAGAAAAAGCACTCCGACAGCACACAGCTTGTGATAATAGCCGCCATGACCGCATTATCCGTTTTCGGCAGGATAGTTTTCAGCTTTCTGCCGGGCTTTAAGCCCTGCACCGCTATAGTCATTATCACCGCCCTTTATATGGGAAGAGAATCGGGCTTTATGACAGGCGCAATGACTGCACTTATCTCAAACTTCTATTTCGGACAAGGTGCGTGGACGCCTTTTCAAATGCTGGTTTGGGGTCTGACAGGATATTTTGCAGGAATGTTGGCTGATAAGCTTATAAAAAGCAAGCCATTCCTTGTTACCTTCGGCATAATCTCAGGAACGGCGTTCTCTCTTATCATGGACTTGTGGAGCTGTCTGTGGGCTGATAACGCCTTTATTCTCAGCAGATACCTTGCCCTTGTTGGCTCGTCAGCCTTTTTCACCCTTATATACGCAGTTTCCAACGTGTTCTTCCTGCTGGTTTTATCAAAACCTTTTGGCAGGATATTTAAAAGGCTGGATAAAAAATATGGATTAAAAAATTAGACCGACAAAGCTTTCGCCCTGTCGGTCTTTTGCTATCCCTGCGGGGCGTTCACTGTTACGTCAGGAGATTTTTTGCCCATAAAAAGCTTTGGTATTATGCCTGCCCCAACAGGCACGAAAGCCGCCGCTGCCACCGCCACAAGAAACTCTCCAAGGCTCGGAACGGCTGTGAAAAATACCTTTTGCAGAACAGGGAGCCATATGCCTGCAAACAGCGCTGCCGCTGATATGAATACAGAGAAAAGCAGGAATGGGTTTGAAAGATAAGGCACAGTGAAAAGCGTCTTATCTTCCGATTTACATTCAAACACATGGATAAGCTGACTAAGTACAAGTGTTATAAGCGCACCTGTCCTTGCAGTGCCGAGAGAATGGGTGTTAGTGAGCAGAACAGTGAAGCTTGCAAGGGTGCAGATACCGATAAGAAGCCCTCTTATTACGATATGCCACATAAGTCCGCCACTGAAAAAGCTGTCGTCCTCTTTCCTAGGGGGCTTTTTCATTACCGAGCTTTCCGCAGGTTCAAGCCCCAGCGCAATTGCAGGCAGGCTGTCTGTAACAAGGTTTACAAGAAGTATCTGCGCTGGAAGCAGTACCATTGGAAGTCCCATTATAATTCCACCGAGCATTGTTATGACCTCGCCTATGTTGCAGGAAATAAGGTAGCGCACGAATTTTCTTATGTTCTGATATATGGTCCTGCCCTCCTCAACGGAGTTCACAAGGGTGGCAAAATTATCGTCAAGAAGTATCACGTCAGCCGCCTGCTTTGTGACCTCTGTGCCTGATATTCCCATTGATACACCTATGTCGGCTTCTTTTATAGCAGGTGCGTCGTTTACCCCGTCGCCTGTCATTGCACAAACGTGCCCACGGCTTTTGAATGCCTTTACTATCCTGAGCTTGTGTTCAGGTGTCACCCTTGCGAACACACGGCAGTTTTCTATTACCTCGTCAAGCTGTTTGTCGTCCATTCTGTCAAGCTCGTCGCCCGTCAAAGCGATAGAGCCTGCTTTCATAATGCCGGCTTCTTTTGGTCGACTGTTATCATAACTGTCTTTATGCCTGCACGCTGACATTCCGCCACCGCCTTTGCGGCTTCAGCCCTGAGAGGGTCTTTCATTGCCATTAGTCCAAGAAAAGCCCATTCCCCGTCCACCTGCTGTGAAAATGCTATCACACGCAGACCTTTTGAAGCGTATTCATCGCACTTGTAAAAAGCCTGTTTTCTCATTGCTCCGCCAAATGTCAAAAGCTCGCCGCTGTCAGAAAAAACGTGGCTGCATTCTTTTATGATAACGTCAAAAGCGCCTTTCCTGAATGCCGTTGTAACCCCCTTTTCATCAGCGCATATTACCGTCATGGAGCGTGTTTCACTTTCAAATGGCAGCTCGTCAGTTCGTCTGTAACCAAGGGAGCTGACGTTTATACCTGAGTTTGCGCAGGCTATGAGTATAGCTGTTTCTGTAGGGTCGCCCTCTGCACAAAGCTCGCTTTGCCTGCCGCCCCTGTCACGTTTTTTTATCTTCTCAGGCGGGCAGAGCCTTGCGTTGTTGCAGGCTGCGCCGCATAAAAGTATCCTGCCAAGGTCAGGGCTTTCCCATGCTTTGAGGGCTTTGTCATCAAAGCTTGCTCCCTCTTTTGTTACGCTGTAAGCACGGCTTTTCTCGGTGCAGGTGAAAATATCAGTAACTGTCATTTTGTTCATTGTCACAGTGCCTGTTTTGTCAGTGCAGATAACAGTGGCACAGCCGAGCGTTTCCACAGAATGAAGCCTGTGTACAAGTGCTTGACGCTTTAGCATTTTTCTGACCGCAAGGGCAAGCGCTATAGTCACAGTGGCAGGCAAGCCTTCAGGTATTGCGGCAATGGCTATGGTTATTCCTGTCATTGCCATATTGAGAACAGGCTCGCCCCTTAGTACGCCTGCAATAAAGACTACCACGCACACTGCAAGGCAGATGACAGCAAGAGTTCTGCCAAGCTCTCCGAGTTTCTTTTGCAATGGAGTTTCAGGCTCTTTTATCTCATCAAGCATGGTTGAGACCCTGCCCATTTGGCTTCGCTCACCTGTTGCCACCGCCGTGACCTCGCCAACGCCCTTTGTGACAACCGTTCCCATGTAGACCATGTAGTCTTTGTTCAGTGCGGTAAAATCTATCTCAGATGTACGGCATTTCTTTACCGCAGGCACAGCTTCGCCAGTGAGTGCAGATTCGTCGCATGATAACGCCCTTGATGAGTTTATGTAGCCGTCGCAAGGCACTCTGTCACCTGCTTCGAGAGTAAAAACATCTCCTGCCACGACCTCCGACGCAGGAATTTTCACAAGCCTGCCGTCACGATATACCATGGCGGTGGGAGCTGTCATGTTTTCAAGCTTTTCCAGAGTTTTTTCACAGCGGTATTCCTGAATAAATCCCAGCGCAGCGTTAATGATAACTATAAGCACGATAGGCACAGCGTCAGCATATTGCCCAAGTGCTACGGATATCACCACCGACACAAGAAGTATCATCACCATAACGTCATGAAACTGTCCTGCAAAAATTTTCGCCGCAGAGGTCTTTTTCTTTTTGGCAAGGCGGTTCTCTCCGTCCGTACTGAGCCGCTTTTCAGCTTCCGCAGTTGTTAGCCCCTTTCTTGTGGTCTGGTTTTCAGTAAGCTTCTTTTCAAGTATATCCAGCACAATGTATCTTCCTTTCCGGTTTTTTGGCATAGCCTTGATAACATTGTGCGAAACGTTTTGACTGCACAAGATTTTTCAGTGCTTTTGCCTTTGCTTACATCATATGCGGACAAGTCCCAAAAAAGAACCTTGCGTTGTTGCCTGAAAAATCATATTGACTTTTTTAAGAAAATATGTATAATAGTATATAAGCCATAAAATAAATATTGGCGAAAAAAATAAAGGAGGCAAATTCATGAACGATTATAATAATTTTTCTGAAAGCTATTCAAATCCACGAGTTAAAAAGCTGCGCTCTTTTGCACAGTACAGTTACGGCATGGAGGCGGCAAGCTATAAGGGCATTGCAATGAAGACCTTGTATTTTGTTGCAGTTTTCGCCGCAGGCATGGGAGCATATTTTTACATTCACAACTTCTTCGGCGGCGGTGCGCAGGCTTTTTCCACTGAGTATGCTATCTTTGTCGGCGCTCTTATCGCAACAGCAATAGCAGGACTTGTGGCTTCATTCGCTCCGAAAACAACGGCGGTCACAGGCTCTATCTATTCCGCAGGCATGGGATATGCCCTCACCTTTATGTCAATGATCTACGCAATGCAGTGGAAAGGCATAATAGTTGAAGCCGTTACACTGACGCTTCTCACAGTTGCAGTGCTTGCAGTTATCTATTCAAAGGGCGTTCGTGTGGGAAGCAGAATGAAAACTGCTCTTATCACCTGCCTTTGGGTCTCTATCATAGGCGGATTGCTTTTCATGCTTCTTGCATGGCTCGCACCTCATTCAGCTATCTACACTTCGATCGTTGCGATAAACAACGGCCCTATCGGAATACTTTTCGCTGTTATTGGCGTTCTTATCGCCGCAGCGCTTCTTATGTGCGATTTTGAAACTATCCAGATGACAGTTGAACAGGGGCTTCCTGCTCAGTATGAATGGTATGCAAGCTATGGTCTTATCGTAGGCGTTATTTATCTTTATCTTAAAATACTGAATCTCCTTGCAAAGATAGCAAACAACAGAAAGTAATTTATAGACTTAGCACTTTTTATCCCTCGTCATATGGCGGGGGATATTTTTATGCACAAAAAAGGAACTCCCGAATAAACTGAAGTCCCTTTTTGTGTGGGTATATTTAATTAATAGAAAGGCTTTTTTATCAGATATCCCATTTCCGATCTCTGATCTCAGGCATATCAAGACCATACTCAGCAATATACTGCTTGTGTTCAACAAGCTTGTCCTGCATGAGCTGGTGGGCTGTCGAGGACGCCAGCCCCTACATTTAGATAAGCTGACAAATAAGTATCACGCAGAAGCTTGCAAGGCAGGCAAATGCCGCAACTATGATAAGGCTTTTTTCCTTGAATGCAAGCACGCAGGCTGTTATAAGTCCTGCTATGGAAGCCGCAAGGTTTCCCGTTGAGAATAGTATGGACGGGAACGTCATTGCTCCAAGCACAGCATATGGCACATAGTAAAGAAAGCTTTGCACAAATCTGTTTGTTATCTTGCCCTTGAATATCACCAACGGCAGGGCACGAATAAGATAGGTCACTCCTGCCATAATGAAAAGATAAATGAAGAAATCTCTTATACTCAGCATTGACCGTCCTCCTCATTTTTCACAGGCATGAGAGCCGCCATTATCCCTGCGGAAAGAACGGTGCAGATTATTATGGAAAATCCTCCGGATACCTTATTAAGAATAGGCAGCCACTTGAAACAACAGCTAAGAAGAGCCGCAAATATCGCCGCCATTGCAATGCCCTTGTTTTTCTTTGCAGGCGGTATTATTATTGCAAGGAACATTCCGTATATTGCAATGCTAAGTGCACTTATGACTATCTCAGGAAGTATTTTTCCTGCCGCCGCACCTATAAGAGTCCCCAGCGACCAGCCTGCTACAGGTAAAGCGATAAGCCCATACATATACTGCCTTGAAACTTCCCCTATATTTCCCATTGCCATGACAAATATCTCGTCTGTCACTCCGAAGCCTACCAGCCAGCGGTGTATTCCCGACAGTGACTTATCGGCTTTCTGTGAAAGAGATATTGACATAAGGGCATACCTCAGGTTGATGATAAACTGGGCACAAGCCATTTCTATCCAGAAACCGCCCCCCGACAGCATAATGTCAAGTCCTGCGAACTGACCTGCCGAGGTCACGTTGCAAATAGAGATAAGCACAGTTTCCCACCAGCTCAGACCACCTTTTACGCCTTGAAGTCCGAATGTGAACGACACCGAAAGATACCCCAAAGCAATAGGTATGCCGTCTTTAAGACCTTTTTTGAAACCACTCATAAATCATTCCGCCGAAGCGGTGTTCCCCCTCAAATCAAAAATTATCTATCCTGCACTGACATGACGCCATTGTAACAAGTGCCGCCTTGTGGCTTTCTTCCGTTACTCCTGCACAGGCGTTTGCGTCAACTATGACCTCGCATTCAGGACAAAAAGCTTTTATTAGCAAAGCGTTTGATACCACGCAAATGTCTGTGCAAAGTCCGCAAAGCTCTATCTCGTCCCCTGCCTTTGTTATTTCAGCAAGGTGCTGTGCAAGCTCAGCCGAGCCGAATGTGTTTTTTTCATAGACCTCTGCGCTTCCACCGATAGCCTCAGCTACCTGAGCCTCAGGCTGCCAGCCCTCGGTGCCTTTTATGCAATGCTCCACAGGGAGCTTTTTTCCCTCAGGCGTTTCAAGATAATCCTTGAAATGCGTGTCAAGGGTCATGAATACAGTGCTGCCCTGAGCCTTGTAACTGCGTATTTTTTCACAGACAGCAGGAACGATCATTTCTGCCATTTTTGAGCCAAGACTGCCCGTGACAAAATCATTCTGCATATCAACAACTATAAGATATCTCATATTCTATTTACTCCTTTCTTTCACGACGAAAACGTTTTGACAGATAAGAACTGACATATTGTTTTATTAGTCCATAAGGTAACATTATAACTCTAAAATATGAATTTTTCAACGTGTGCATAAAATGGGCAAAAAAAATGCTGAGCAACGGTGCTCAGCAGAAAATAAAATAAAAAAAACTATGTGTAGAACAAAAGAAAGGAGACAACAAAACGGATGTTAAATCAAACAAATTATGTTCAATATCCTTAACATCAATTAAATTATAACCTCTTTTGTAGCGATAGTCAAGAAAAAGTTGCAAAGAACTTGTTAATTTTCTGAAAATTCGGGATTTTGCACAAATATTTCGTTGACATTATGCTAACAATGACATCTGCGTGAGGTCTGAACTTAAATCGACTTAAAAAAGTAAAATATCTTATCCATTTTTAGTGTCTGTGATGTTCAAATTTTAATGTTTAAAACAAAAAAATAAGGTCATGACAGCAGGAAAGAGAGCCGATTTTAGAATATGCAGCAGGCAAACCCGTGATAAAATGCTGCCCTCTGAAACAAGCTCCCTCTCCTGCCGCCATGACCTGCAGGGGACTACTGCTCGGTGACAAGTCTGTTGTCTTTGAAAAACAGTGAAATGCACCAGATAGCCGAAATAGCTACCAAAACGTAGATGATCCTGCTTAGTATCGCTGCAGCGCCTCCGAAAAGAAATGCCACAAGGTCGAACTGGAAAATGCCCACAAGCCCCCAGTTTATGCCGCCTATTATGAGAAGCAGCAGTGCGATCCTATCTATCATGAGAAACTCCTCCTTTTGATTGTTTAAGATATAGAGCAGTCCGTCTGTCAGCGGGCTGTTGATTGTAGTATTGTCATATTTTTTTGGATTATTCATTGAACGTTTGGTAAAAAACTACTAAAAAACACAGCGAAAATTCTATATAAAAATCTGCGTTTTGTACTAGACAAAAGCGACGGGCTATGTTATAATGATTGTATGTTAATCGTTTAAGTAAAAATGTATGGTAAAGCGGGAGGCAGATCATCGCTTTGCACTATGGGGGCGTTACTTTTTTGAATAATATAGACCTTAAATTCATGTTTAAAGATACGGAATGTGTCAGAATGCAGTCGGGAAAGTATTCCTGCGTTATCGCACCAAAACTTGGTGCTGCTGTGCTGAGGCTTCGTGACGAGGAAAACGGCATAGAGGTGTTCAGATATCGTGATGACTGCACTCTCAAGACTATAAATAAGGCGAGAGAGATATGGGGACTGCCTACTCTTTTCTTGCCTAATCGCTTTGATAAGGGCATTATAAAGACCTCTGACGCAGTGTATCAAATGCCTGTAAATGAGAAAAAGCTTGATAATTTTATCCATGGCTGGGTGCATAAGAGAGAACACGAAATAGAGTGTTATTCAACACAGGATAAAAAAGTTGTGCTTGTTACTTCTTATACCTTTGACAAGAATGACGAGATGTATTCTTATTTTCCGGTGGATTTTAAAATATCCTATACGTTTACGCTTTCTGAAAACGGTCTTTTGCAGGAGATATACCTGACAAACAACAGCGACAAGGCTCTGCCTGTTTCTATATGTACTCATACCTGCCTTAATGCGCCAATGTGCGACGGCGGCAGGGAGGAATCAATGAGAATGTGCGTGCCGATAATCGAAAAGTGCGAGCTTGACAAGAGATGTCTGCCAACAGAAAAGCTTTTGCCTCTTAAAAAGAAAGACCTTGAATATAAAGAGGGTACAAAAATGCCTACTCTGAATAATATCTCAAACGATATGTATACCGCAGGCATGAACAAGCTTGACGGTAAGGACTTCTATGGCTCTTATGTTGTGGATACTGACAATGGTCATAAGGTTTGCAACGAGGTGTCAAAAGAATTTAAGTTCTGGAATATGTGGAACGATAAGGGCAATAAGGGATATTTCTGTCCTGAACCAATGACAGCTATGATAAACTCTCCTAATCTCAGCCTGCCTAACGAAGTGAGCGGATATGAGGAGATAACAAAGGGTCACACATTCAAGTGCTGGCAGAGATTCTTTACTGAATAATAGAAAAAACTATCATTATGCAGAATGAGAGTTATGTAACAGCTCTGTAAATGTAGGGGCGAACAGCGTTCGCCCGTTGGCTTGATCATTTTGTGACGGCTATACACTTCACAATGGTTATAATTAAGAAATTAATTAACAATAGATAAATTACGAAAGGTGGAAATTATTGATGAAATTTGGTCATTTTGATGACGTGAAAAAGGAATATGTCATCAGCAATCCAAGAACGCCATATCCATGGATAAACTATCTTGGCACACAGGAGTTCTTCTCACTTATCTCCAACACAGCAGGAGGCTATTCCTTCTATAAGGATGCAAGACTGAGAAGAATAACTCGTTACCGTTACAACAACGTGCCTATCGACATGGGCGGAAGATATTTCTATATCAAAGACGGCGAAACTATCTGGAATCCGGGCTGGTCACCGGTAAAGACAGAGCTTGATTTTTATGAGTGCCGTCACGGTATGGGCTATACTATCATCACAGGTAAGAAGAACGGACTTAAGGCTGAGGCTACATTCTTTGTTCCTCAGAACTATAACGGCGAAGTTCAGCAGGTAGTTCTCACAAACGAGAGCAATGAAGAAAAAACATTCTCATTCTTCTCATTTGCAGAGTGGTGCCTTTGGGACGCTCAGGACGACTGCACAAACTTCCAGAGAAACTTCAGCACAGGCCGTGTTGAGGTAGTAGGTTCAACTATCTATCACAAAACAGAATACAGAGACAGAAGAGATCACTTTGCATTCTATACAGTAAATGACGAGATAGACGGCTATGATACAGACAGAGATTCATTTATCGGTCTTTATAACGGCTTCCATAACCCACAGGCTGTTGAAGCAGGCAAGGCTAACAACTCATTTGCAGACGGCTGGTCACCTATCGCTTCACACTACAAGAAGATAACACTTGCTCCGGGCGAGTCAAAGACTCTTGTATTTATCCTCGGCTATGTTGAAATGCCTGTTGATAAGAAGTTCGAGGCTGACGGCGTTACTATCAATAAGGAAAAGGCTCTCGCAATGATCGAGCAGTATAACACTCCTGAAAAGGTAGCCGCAGGTCTTGAAGAACTCAAGGCAACTTGGGACAGACTTCTCAGCGTTATCAATGTTGACACACCTGATGACAAGGTAAACAGAATGGTAAATATCTGGAACCAGTATCAGTGCATGGTAACATTTAACCTTTCACGTTCCGCTTCATATTTCGAGAGCGGTATCGGCAGAGGAATGGGCTTCAGAGATTCAAACCAGGATATCCTCGGCTTCGTTCATCAGATACCGGACCGCGCAAGACAGCGTATCATCGACATCGCTTCTACACAGCTTCCTGACGGCGGCTGCTATCATCAGTATCAGCCTCTTACAAAGAAGGGCAACTCCGATATCGGCGGCGACTTCTCAGACGATCCACTGTGGATGATCCTTTCAGTTTCCGCATACATCAAGGAAACAGGCGACTGGTCTATCCTTGACGAAATGGTTCCTTATGATAATGACGAGTCAAAGGCTAAGCCAATGCTCGACCACCTTAAGGTATCATTCTATCACATTGTAAATAACCTCGGTCCTCACGGTCTGCCACTTGCAATGAGAGCTGACTGGAACGATTGTATCAACCTTTCATGCTACTCTGACACTCCGGGCGAGAGCTTCCAGACTTATACAAACCCTAAGTTTGCAGCCGAGGGCGGCTACTCAAAGATAGCTGAGTCTGTAATGGTAGCAACACTCTTTACATACACAGGTCCTAACTATGTGGCTATCCTCAAGCACCTTGGCAAGGACGATGAAGCTGCCGCAGCACAGGCTGAGATCGACAAGATGAAGAAGAACGTTATGGAGTCTGCATTTGACGGCGACTGGTTCCTGAGAGCTTACGATTCCACAGGCGCAAAAATGGGTTCTAAGGAATGTGAAGAGGGCAAGATATTCATAGAGCCACAGGGCTTTGCAGTTATGTCTGAAATAGGCAAGGACGAGGGCGCTGACATCAAGACACTTGATTCTATCGACAAGTACCTCAATACAAAGTATGGTCTTGTTCTTAACAACCCTGCATACTCAAAGTATTATATCCAGTATGGTGAGATATCCACATATCCGGGCGGATATAAGGAGAACGCCGGTATCTTCACACATAACAACGCTTGGATAATCTGCGCAGAAGCATATGCAGGCAGAGGCGACAAGGCGTTCGAGTATTACAGCAAGATAGCTCCTGCATTCAACGAGGAAATATCTGATCTACATAAGACAGAGCCTTATGTATACGGTCAGATGATAGCTGGTAAGGACGCAAGCAGATTCGGCGAGGGCAAGAACAGCTGGCTCACAGGTACAGCCGCATGGAACATGGTAGCTATCTCACAGTACATTCTCGGAGTACAGGCTGACTTTGACGGCTTGAAGATAGATCCATCTATCCCTCACGAGTGGGACGGCATGACAGCAACACGTCAGTACAGAGGTGCAACATACAACATCACTGTTAAGAACCCTGACCACGTTTGCAAGGGCGTAAAGAGCGTAACAGTTGACGGCAAGGCAGTAGAGGGCAATGTTCTCCCTGTAGCTGAAAATGGTGCAACAGTAAATGTTGAGGTAGTAATGGGCTAAGCCATACTCTCATAAAAAATCAAAGGACGGTACTTTGTGTGCCGTCCTTTTTTATATCCAAAAATTTAGCCGTTCCTCTACATAAAAAGTGCAAAGCAAAAGGGCGACCAAAGGTCGCCCCTACATTAAAATTGCGTATATTAGACTTGCAGAGAAATTTATTCCTCAGGACCCATTACCTTGACCATAACGGCTTTCTGTGCATGAAGTCTGTTTTCAGCTTCCTCGAATATCTCATTTGCGTGAGCCTCGAATACCTTTTCGGTTATCTCCTCTTCACGGTGAGCAGGCAGACAGTGCTGAACCATTGCGTCAGCCTTTGCAACAGCCATGATATCGTCGTTTATCTGATAGCCCTTGAATGCTATCTTTCTCTTTTCTGTTTCAGCCTCTTCGCCCATGGAAGTCCAAACGTCTGTGAACAGAACGTCAGCGTCCTTTGCAGCCTCAAGAGGAACGTCTGTCATTGAGAACTTGTCGCCGTAGCCCTTGGCAAATTCAAGAACCTCAGCAGCAGGCTGATAATCCTTAGGGCAAGCGATAGAAACTTCCATGCCTACCTTAAGTCCGCCTACGATAAGAGAGTTTGCCATGTTGTTGCCGTCGCCTATGTAGCACATTTTCAGACCCTCGAAGCGTCCCTTGAACTCTCTGATAGTCATAAGGTCAGCAAGCACCTGACAAGGGTGACAGAAGTCTGTCAGACCGTTTATTACAGGGATAGAGCCATATTTAGCAAGATCCTCAACCTCTTTCTGCTCAAAAGTACGGATCATGATGCCGTCAAGGTAACGTGAAAGAACACGGGCTGTGTCCTGAACAGGCTCGCCTCTGCCTATCTGGAGATCACGGTTTGAAAGGAAAAGTGCCTGACCGCCAAGCTGGTACATACCTGTTTCAAAAGAAACTCTTGTACGGGTAGAGGACTTCTGGAATATCATTCCGAGAGTTTTGCCTTTAAGAATGTGATGCTCGATACCGTTTTTGTTTTCGTATTTGAGCTGGTCTGCAAGATTGAGAATGTCGAGAATTTCCTCCTTGGAAAGGTCGAGCATTTTAAGTAAATGTTTCATAATATTTCCTCCGTATTTTGATTTTTATTTGATATTGCGTATCAAACGGTCGAACACTGTTCGCACCTACACACTTTGTTATTTCTCGTCAAGAACTTTTTTCAGAATAGCAAGTCCCTTGTCTATCTGCTCATATGAGATATTCAGCGGTGGCAAAAATCTCAGCTTGTCCTTTGCTGTGAGAATAAGAAGTCCGTTTTCAAAGCACTTGTTAAGCACATCAGCGGCTTTCTTGGTTTTGAGCCTTACGCCTATCATAAGACCAAGTCCGTCAACGCCCTCAACTTCGTCTATTTCTGCAAGCTTTTCTCTGAAATATTCGCCCTTTTTGCGAACTTCCTCAAGAAACTCAGGCTTTGTCACCTTGTCAAGAACTGCGTTTCCGCCTGCACAGGAAATAGGGTTTCCACCGAATGTCGAGCCGTGTGTACCCTTGCCAAGTACCTCACTGCACTTTTTGTTCGCAAGGCACACGCCTATTGGAACACCGCCTGCAAGACCCTTTGCAAGTGTGGTTATGTCAGGCTTTACGTTGTAAAGCTCAGATGTGAGGAGCTTGCCTGTTCTGCCAACGCCTGTCTGTACCTCGTCGGCAATGGTGAGAATATCCCTCTTTGCACATTCAAGCATGATAGTGTTCACAAAGCTCTGCTGAAGAGGTATAACTCCGCCCTCGCCCTGAACGAACTCGAACATTACAGCGCAAACCTTGTTGTCAAGCTTGTTGAGCTTGTCCATAAGATCGTCAATATCATTAGCGATAACATTTTCAAATCCACCAACGAACGGGAAGAAGTAGTTGTGGAAAACCTCCTGACCTGTTGCAGAAAGAGTGCAAAGCGTTCTGCCGTGGAAGCTGTTTACAAGGGTGATGATGATATTTCTCTCAGCGTCCTTGCCGTATTTGTCAAAGCTGTATTTTCTTGCAAGCTTGATAGCGCACTCGTTAGCCTCTGCGCCCGAGTTGCCGAAGAACATTTTCTCATAGCCTGTTGCCTCGCAAAGTCTTTTTGCAAAGTCAGCCTGTACCTTTGTGTAATAGTAGTTTGAGGTGTGCTGTATCTTGTGTGCCTGATCGCAGATAGCGTTCACCCAATCCTCGTCGCAGTAGCCAAGGCTGTTTGTGCCGATACCGGAGCCGAAGTCGATATACTCTTTTCCGTCCTCGCCCACAGCCGTCTGACCATGACCGCTTTCCATAACAAGACCTATTCTGCCATAGGTCTGCATAACGTGTTCGTTGAACTGTTCTATGGTGTTCATTTTTATCACTCTTTTCAATATGTATTGATATTTTATATAAACTGTGTACCGATACCCTCGTTAGAGAGCAGCTCGATAAGTATCGAGTGCGGTACTCTGCCGTCAATGATAGTGGTCTTTTTAACGCCACGTCTTACGGCTTCAACACAGCAGTCTATCTTTGGTATCATTCCGCCGCTTATGATGCCTTTCTTTTTGAGATAAGGCACATCGCTGACGTTTACCTGTGGGATAAGTGTGGAATCATCGTCCTTGTCCTCCAGCAGACCAACTATATCCGTCATAAGGATAAGCTTTTCCGCTCTCAGGCAGGAGGCTATCCTAGCCGCCGCAGTGTCAGCATTGATATTGTAAGACTGTCCGTCCTCGCCAACGCCAACTGTGGAGATTATAGGAACATAACCGTTGTTAAGTGCGTCAACTATAGGCTTTGTCGTCACCTTTTTGATGTCGCCCACAAAACCAAGGTCAACTTCGCTGTCAAGCTTCTGCGCAAGTATCATCTGTCCGTCACAGCCGCAAAGACCGAGAGCCTTTCCGCCATGAAGCTGCAAAGCGCAAACAAGCTCCTTGTTTACCTTGCCGCAAAGCACCATTTTAACGATATCTATAGTTTCAGCGTCAGTGTATCTCAGACCGTTTATGAACTTGCTTTCAATGCCGACTCTTTTGAGCATTGCATTTATCTCAGGACCACCGCCATGAACAAGAACTACCTTTATGCCTACCTCACTTAGAAGCACGATATCGCTCATAACAGCTTCTTTAAGCTCAGCGTTTGTCATAGCGTTGCCGCCATATTTTACAACAACTATCTTGTCATGGTATTTCTGAATGTGCGGCAGAGCGTCAATAAGTATCTGACTTCTGATTTTATTGCTTATGTCCATTTCTCATTCTTCTTTCCTATACTGATTTTATGTCTTAGCTTCTGTAATCGCCGTTTATCTTAACATAATCATATGTAAGGTCACAGCCCCATGCAGTGGCAGTGCCGTTGCCGTCGCCGATAGAAACGCTTATCGTGATCTCGTCCTCAAGAAGAACGGTCTTAGCAACTTCCTCAGAGAACTCTATGCCTGCACCATTGTGGCAAACGTGTATCTCTCCTGCCTTTGATGACAGTGAAACGTCCACCTTGTTTATGTCAAAATCAGCTTCAGCGTATCCAACAGCACAGAGTATCCTGCCCCAGTTAGCGTCAGCACCGAACATTGCACACTTGAAAAGTGGCGAGCATATAACGCTCTTTGCAACGATTATAGCGGTGTCAAGGTCTTTTGCACCGGTAACAGTACATTCAAGAAGCTTAGTTGCGCCCTCACCGTCCTTTGCGAGCATTTTAGTAATGTTCATCATAACGATATAAAGAGCTTTTTTGAACACCTCGTAGCTCTCACCCTCGGCTGTTATCTCAGGGTTTCCTGCAAGCCCGTTAGCCATAACAGCACAGGTATCATTCGTTGACTGGTCACCGTCAACAGACAGGCAGTTATATGTTATCTTGACGATATCAGTAAGAGCCTTTTTGAGCATTTCGGAGGATACAGCGCAGTCTGTAGTGATAACATTGAGCGTAGTCGCCATGTTAGGGTGTATCATACCACTGCCCTTGCCCATGCCGCCAACGTGGCAGATCTTGCCGTCAAGCTCAAACTCAACAGCCACTTCCTTTTTCACTGTATCAGTAGTCATGATAGCAATAGCGGCTTTTTCGTTGCCCTCATAGGAAAGTCCCTCGTAAAGCTCGTCTATCTTAGCTTCGATAGGCTCGAGAGGGAGTATCTGACCGATAACGCCTGTCTGAGCGATAAGAATTTCCTCAGGCTTAACGCCCATTTTAGCGGCAGTCATCTCGCACATTTTGTAAGCCTTTTCCTCACCATCAGCGTTGCAGGTGTTAGCGTTTTTGGAGTTGAGGATAAAGCCCTTAGCCTTGCCGCCTGTTTTAGCAAGATTTTTCTGAGAAACAGTAACAGGAGCACCCTTGACCTTGTTCTGAGTAAAAACGCCGGCGGCAGAGCACATAACGTCAGACTCCACAAGGCAGAGGTCAGGTTTTTTTGTAGGGTTTTCCTTTATGCCGCAATAAAGACCGTTAGCCTTAAAGCCCTTTGCAGCACACACGCCTCCGTCTACATACTTATAGCCGTCGAAATTTTTCTTTGATATCTCTTTCATATTCAAAACTCCTTACAAAATTTTCACACTAATTAGATCAGGACAGATTTTTTCTATTAATTATTTCTGTAGGGGCGAACAGCGTTCGCCCGCTTATTTTTTTCCGCACTTTTATATTCGCACTCATTGGTCGGGAATTGCTCTCCTTTGTGTGGGAGCTTATTGTCGCCGTTGGCGAGTCATTTGAAGACGCTTC
>ERZ894186.392-NODE-392-length-19654-cov-163.417776_pt1 | contig 19654 bp, 17 predicted proteins | sample MGYA00380280_ERZ894186 | MGnify/ENA primary metagenome ERZ894186 (study PRJEB32331, sample SAMN06328449) | human gut metagenome | biome: human gut microbiome; feature: stool | host: Homo sapiens | collected 2013-02-13 ... | reverse complement strand
AAATACCGACCTCCAAAATTAGATTTTTTAGGTCTAACTTTTGGGGGTCGGGTCAAAGCAAGCAAGGTGCAATTTTGAAATACAGGTATAAAAATGAAACTTGTTAATTAAAGAATGTCGATATGCTCGCCGTTGAGAGCCTTGTTCATACTTCTTACTGCGCAGAATTTACCGCACATTGAGCAAGTATCTTCGTGCTCGGGTTTGCGGTCATCACGGATTTTTCTTGCGGTTTCGGGGTCAATGGCACAATCCCATTGAGCCTCCCAATCAAGCTTTCTTCTTGCGTCTGCCATTTTGTCGTCAATTTCTCTTGCGCCGCGCACACCTTTTGCAATATCGGCTGCGTGCGCCGCAATTTTAGAGGCAATAATTCCCTGCTTTACATCGTCAACATTCGGTAAAGCCAAATGCTCGGCAGGAGTTACATAACAAAGGAATGCGGCACCCGAAGCAGCGGCAATAGCACCGCCGATTGCGGAAGTAATATGGTCATAACCCGGGGCAATATCTGTCACCAACGGACCTAAAACATAGAACGGAGCACCGCAGCAGATTGTCTGCTGAATTTTCATATTAGCCTCTATCTGGTCCATCGGCATATGACCCGGACCCTCTACCATTACCTGAACATCTTTTGCCCATGCTCTTTTTGTAAGCTCGCCAAGGCGTACAAGCTCCTCAATCTGACAAACATCGGAAGCGTCTGCAAGGCATCCCGGACGGCAAGCGTCACCGAGAGAAATTGTTACATCGTACTCACGACAGATGTCGAGAATTTCATCGTAATACTCATAAAACGGGTTTTCGTTGCCTGTCATACACATCCAGGCAAACACAAGTGAACCGCCACGGGAAACTATGTTCATCTTTCTCTTATGCTTTTTAATCTGCTCAATAGTCTTTCTCGTAATACCGCAGTGGAGTGTTACAAAGTCCACACCGTCCTGTGCGTGAAGTCTTACAACATCAATAAAATCTTGTGCTGTAAGTGTATCAAGGTCACGCTGATAATGAATAACGGAATCGTAAACAGGTACAGTACCAATCATTGCCGGACATTCGCTTGTGAGCTTTCTGCGGAAAGGAATTGTGTTGCCGTGCGACGAAAGGTCCATAATTGCGTGAGCGCCCATATTTACAGCCTGCATAACCTTTTCCATTTCAATATCATAATCTTTGCAATCTCTTGAAATACCGAGGTTTACATTTATTTTTGTTTTTAGCATTGAGCCTACGCCCTCAGGGTCAATGCACTTATGGTTTTTATTTGCGCAAATTGCCACCTTGCCCTCTGCTACGAGCGGCATAAGTTCTTCTACTGTCATTCTTTCTTTTTTAGCTACGATTTCAAGTTCCTTTGTTACAATTCCCTTTCTTGCAGCCTCCATCTGTGTTGAATATTCTCTCATATTTCATCTGCCTTTTCATTTAAAATTTTGTAAAATATAGTTATGCATCAGCGGACCTCTGCCTTTGCCGAGGTCAAGTTTTACGCTGATTGCTTTTGTTACATACGCCTTTGCATTCTCAACGGCTTGAGGAATTTCAAAGCCTTTCGCAAGATTGCTTGCTATTGCGCTTGAAAGCGTACATCCGGTGCCGTGAGTATTGGGATTGTCAATTCTTACCGAGGGGTAAGTATAAAACTCGCCGTCAAAGTAAAGCAAATCATCACTGCAATCCTCTAAATGACCGCCCTTACAGAGTACGGCACAGCCGTATTTATCGGAAATTATTTTAGCGGCATTTTGCATATCCTGTAAATTTTTGATATTAATTCCGCTCAAAATTTCAGCCTCGGGTACATTCGGAGTGACAAGTTCTGAAATCGGCAAAAGGTATTTTTTCAGATTTTCAAGTCCCTGCTCGCTTATGAGCCTGCTGCCGCTGGTAGATACCATTACAGGGTCGGTCACAATATTTTTTGCTTTGTAAAAATTGAGCTTGTCGGCAATTACTTTTGCGGAATTATTGCCGTAAACCATACCTATTTTTACTGCGTCCGGGAAAATATCGGTAAACACGCAGTCAAGCTGATTTGCTATAAACTCGTCGCTCGTCTGCTCAATACCGTATAAGCCCGTTGTGTTTTGCGCCGTAAGGGCGGTAATGACGCTCATTGCATAGCAATAGTGCATTGTTATTGCTTTTATATCAGCCTGTATTCCCGCTCCTCCCGAGCAGTCGCTACCGGCTATTGTCAATACAGTTTTCAAACTAACCTCCGTAAATTACGCTGTCTGCAAGTTTTCTTAATTTTTGTGCGGCGGAACAGATATTGTCAGCGCCAAAAATCGCACTCACCACGGCAACGCCGCTTATACCGCAATTTTCAAGCTGCGGTATATTATCTGCGCTTACACCGCCGATTGCCACAACAGGAATACCGACAGCGCCGCATATTTTCTTAAGATTTTCTGTACCGAGGTATTTTGCGTCTGCCTTTGTAAGTGTGCCGAACACCGCACCGCTGCCTATGTAATCCGCTCCGCTCTGCTCTGCTTTTTTTGCAAGTTCAATTGTGCGTGCCGAGCCGCCGATTATTTTATCTTTACCTAGGATTTCTCTCGCCTTGGCAAGCTCCATATCATTCTGACCGAGGTGCACACCGTCAGCACCTGTCTTTATTACAACATCTGCGTTATCGTTAATGATCAACGGTGCGTTATACTTTTGGCAAATTTTAAGCAGACTGTCTGCCTCTTTACAGAGCGTATCAAAATCGACTTCCTTATCTCTTAACTGAATCATTGTTGCGCCGCCCGATAAAGCCTGCTCAACGCTATACTCAAGTCCACGATCGCCTATGCATTTTCTGTCTGTAATCGCATATAACGCAAGCATATTTTTGTCAAATTTCACGCTGTATCACCCCAATTCACGCTTAATTTTCATAACTTCGTCATTTATATTTTCACTCTGCATAAGAAGTGACATAACGCATACACCCGCAAAATTCTTGCTGTTTACGGATTTTAATTCTTTTGCGGTATCGGCATTTATGCCGCCTATTGCGTAGACGGGAATATTTACACTGTCACACACACTCCGCAAAAAATTTACCCCTTTACCCTTTAGTCCTTTTTTGCAGTCGGTTTCAAAAATATTACCCGCCGTAATGTAATCCGCTCCGTTTTCTTCGGCAAATATTGCGTCCTCCGTACTGTGTACGGAAGTTCCGAGCAAATCAAAATCCTCTCTGCCCTTTAAATCTTTAAACGCAACGAAAGGGAGATGAATTTTTTTAACACCGAGTTTTACAGCGGTTTCGGGAAAATTATGTATAATCAATTTGTCTTTGTCACAAAACGAAAGCACATTTTTTGCAAGATTGGAGTATTCCTGTTCAGAAAGATATTTCTCCCTAAGAATTATATATTGTGTATCGGAATCGGATATTTTTTGTATTTTCTGTAAAAAATCATCTTTGCAAAGCGGCTTTGCCGTCACGCTTACTACATTACACATAGATGTAATCGCTCATAACAGGCTGTAAGCCCTTATCGGTAAGAGCCTTGTAAACCTCGTCAACATTTCTGCTGTCTGAAATTTCAAACTGCTCGTCGCCCTTTTTCTCTCTTTCACCGTCGTGACCGCCTATTCCCACATCTACGCCTGCGGAAATCTTAGTTGCCGCAATGTCAACCACATTGTCACGGAAGCGCTGACACTCCCTCGTTGAAATAGTAATGCTTGCAAACGGCATAAACAATCTGTACGCACAAATAACCTGCAAAAGCTGCGGTTCGTGTACATCTTTCGGATTGATTTTATCGTTATTGATAATCGGTCTTAATCTTGGGCAGGAAAAAGCAATTTCTGCGTGCGGATACTTTCTCTGTATAAGATAAGCGTGCATACCCGTTGCAAAGGCGTCCTTTCTAAAGTCGCTGAGTCCTAAAAGCGCCGCAAAACCTACGCCACGCATACCGCCCATCAAAGCTCTTTCTTGAGTATTTACTCTGTACGGGAAAATTCTCTTATGACCCGCAAGGTGGAGCGTTTCGTATTTATCGGAATTATAGGTTTCCTGAAAAACGGTTACATAGTCGGCACCGCATTCGTGCACATAACGGTACTCGTCGCTGTTCATCGGATATACTTCAAGTCCTACGACTTTAAAGTACTTTCTCGCAATTTTGCAAGCCTCGCCGATATACTTAACATCCGACATTTTTTTGCTTTCGCCTGTCAGAATAAGTATTTCCTGCAAGCCTGTCTTTGCAATTGCCTGCATTTCGTGCTCGATTTCCTCTGCGTTCAGCTTTGCACGGTGAATTTTATTGTGACAGTTAAAGCCGCAGTAAATACAGTAATTCTCACAATAATTTGAAATGTAAAGCGGTGTAAACATATTTACGGAATTGCCGAAATGCTTTTTGGTTTCTGCTCTCGCAGCCTCTGCGATTTCTTCAAGCAAAGGTAATGCCGCAGGCGAAAGCAAAGCCTTAAAATCGTCAACAGTTTTTTCGTCGTGCTCAAGTGCCCGTCTTACATCGTTTTCGGTATAAATCGACGGGTCATATCCATTCATTTCTGCAATTACTCTGTCGGGTATATCAGAATCAATCTGCTCCATACCGGGCAGATATTTCATATGGTCAATTCTTTCTTCCATTGTTCACGCCTCAACTTTCAAGAAATCCCGTAAGAGGTGATGATGCAGACGCACCGTTCTCAATTACCCTGCCAAGACCTGAAAGATAAGCCTGTCTGCCTGCCTCAATCGCCTTTTTAAATGCGTTTGCCATCATAGGAATATCACCTGCAGTTGCAATGGCGGTATTGCTCATTACAGCCGCCGCACCCATTTCCATAGCCTCGCAAGCCTGCGACGGTCTGCCGATACCTGCGTCAACAATAACAGGCAAGTCTATTTCGTTGATGATGATTTTAATAAATTCCTTTGTTGCTATTCCCTTGTTTGAACCGATTGGCGAACCGAGCGGCATAATTGCGGCAGCACCCGCATCTCTTAAACTTCTTGCCACATTGAGGTCCGGATACATATACGGAAGTACCACAAAACCCTCTTTTGCAAGAATTTCGGTAGCCTTTACCGTTTCGTAATTATCCGGCAAAAGGTACTTTGAATCTCTGATTACCTCAATTTTAATAAAGTCGCCGCAGCCTGCCTCTCTTGCAAGTCTTGCAATTCTTACAGCCTCGTCGGCATTTCTTGCACCCGAGGTATTGGGCAAAAGAGTAACATTCTTAGGAATATAGTCAAGAATATTTGCAACCTTGCCTGTTACAGCTCGTCTTAGTGCAAGAGTAATAATCTCTGCGCCTGCATTTTCAACTGCCGCTTTTATAAGGTCAAGCGAATACTTACCCGAACCGAGAATAAATCGGGAATTAAATTCGTGTCCGCCTAAAATCAGCTTATCATTTTCCATTATTATTATCTCCTTTATAATTTAATGCGGAAAAACTCAACAACCGCCGCCGACAAAATTTACGATTTCTACTACATCTCCGTCTTTGAGAACAGTAGCGGCGTAATTTGCCTTCGGCAGAATTTCCTCGTTAAGCTCAACCGCAATTCTCTGCGGTGAAATTGAATTTTCCTCAAGGTACTGCATAAGTGAAATTTCAATTTTATCAATATCAACTCCGTTTATTCTTATCATAACTTCACCTCCGAAAAGCAAAAAATAAAGTGCGCCGAACCGACGCACTTTGTATGTAAAATATTTACCGTAAGCCTATAACAAACTTACGCTGCAAAGTCCCTCCGTTGGCATTATCCAAATCAGGTTTACGGTCGAAATGTCAATTCATTTCCTCTCAGCCACTCGGCTCCCGTTTTGTATTGTTTTCTTTATTATAGTACCAAATTGATGAAATGTCAAAACAAATTTATAAAAAATCCGACAAATTATTACTGCTTATCCCAACTGTCTTTCTCTTTTTTAGCCTTGGGATTATCCCAACTGTCGTAATTATTACTGCCTGCATTCACTTCATAACCGTCGTGTGTATCGCAGTTTTCACCTGTAAAGCCGGGATTGCTGCTGTAATCGGAATTGAAGTTTTGAGGATTTGCATTGTAATTTCCGTTATAATTTTGGTTTTTGTTTTGATTATAATATGCGTTGCGCTGGTTATTGTAGTAAGCGTTCGGATTGCTGTTCTGTCCGTAAAAATTATTTGGATTTACTCCGCTGTTCGGATAATAATTTGTGTTGTAACCGTGGTTAGACTGCGGTCTGTAATCGTTTGGGAATTGTGTATCGGCATAAATATCTGTCTGATACTTTTTTATAATGTTGCAAACTTCAACATAATCGGGAATATCGGAAATAGTAAAATTATCAGAATGTCTGCTATTCGAACGAACAGCGGCATAATGATGACATTCGGAAATAACATCGCCTACTCCGAGCCACTGGTCAAAAATACCTCTGTGAATATACACATGCGAAAGGTCTGTAAAAGGCTTAAAATTATACTGTTTGGAAAAACATCCGTTTGTACTGTAAATACCTTTATCGGTAATGGCATATTCCGTATTTTTCAGCTTTCTGAAAGAAAAAATAACACCGCCGAGATAAATCCATACAGGCATTAAATGAAGAGCGAAAAAGCCGACAAACATCCATACGCTTGAGTCTAACTCAGAAAGGTCACTTGAGAAAATTTGACTTATAAACATAAAGTCAAACATAAACCAAATGAAAGCAAAAATAAGCATTGGGTTAAAAATACACTCAAGCACAAAGCACGACTTCTTAGGTCTGCCCGACCACACAATTCGTTCGTTATTCATCATACTTTTTAAGTCGTCGCTTACCTTGTAATCATCATACATAATTTGTTCTCCTCACATTTTCCTGTAACAATTTATAGACTTCCATATAATCTGAAATATTTTTTATTTTAAGCGGAGCCATATTTACGGGCGTCAGACTTCCTATTTTCTGTTCGGGAAACTCAAAACTTAAAGTCACGGTACCCGTCTTACACAAGATGTCAGAAATTTCTTTCCTAATCTGAATATCGTAAATCTCTCTGTACGGCTTATAATACAGCTTTTTTGAAAACAAGCCTTTTGTAAGAAACACTCCGCAGTCGGTTATTGCATACTCGGCATTTTTATACTGCCTCACGGAAAAGGCAAAACCGATTACATACAAAATTGTCGGCAGTATATTCAAAAAGATAAACAGGTAAAATCTGAATGCGTATTTAAATTCATCGGCAGGTTCTCCGAGAAACATCTGTGCTTTAGGCGTAAGAGGTGCATCGCCGTTTATATACGCAATCAAAACATAAACCGAAATCAGCAAAGAAAAAATCAGCATAGGATTAAAAAATCTTTGCAATACCGCACATTTTCTCTCTGGTTTTCCTTTTCGCAAAACTGTCTGACTGCCGACTGCCATTTTTAAAGTATCGGTCAAAGTATAATCGTAATTCAAAATCAATAACCTCTGTGTAACAGTAAAATTTTGTCTATTTGTTGTATATTTCATCTTATTATAATACATAATTTTGCAAAAGTCAAAAGAATATTTTTGAATAAAAAGTATAAAAAATAAGTTTATTCGGCAAATGTAATGTAATCTTAACAAAATATGTAATATACGGTTGTCGGTAAATGTAAATTTAAATGTTATTTTTCTTTATTGATATTAAAACCTTGTATATTTTTGATAAAATAGAAAAAAATTATAAAGGTAGTGTTTTTATGGCTAATAAAAATCTTATTGACCTTGACGCAATGTCGAAAAAACAGCTTGATATGCTGATTAAAAAAGCTAAAAAAATTATGGAAAATCCTGCCGATTACAGACACGCCTGCGACGGCAAAATTCTTGCTACGCTTTTCTATGAGCCGAGCACAAGAACTCAAATGTCTTTTCAGACTGCAATGCTCAAACTCGGCGGCAGAACAATCGGTTTTGACAATCCGCTCAATTCTTCCGTTGCCAAAGGCGAAAGTCTTAAAGATACCATGACAATTGTAGGCGGCTATGCCGACATTATCGCAATGCGCCACCCTGTAGAGGGTTCTGCAATGGCTGCGTCTATGTATGCAGGCGTTCCGTTTATCAACTGCGGCGACGGCGGACATCTTCACCCTACACAAACTCTTGCCGATATAGTTACTTTAAGCTGCGAAAAAGGCAGACTTGATAACCTTAAAATCGGTATCTGCGGCGACCTATTAAACGGCAGAACCGTACATTCACTCATAAAGGCACTTTCGCAGTACGATAACAATTCATTTGTGCTTATTTCCACAAAAGAATTACAAGTACCGCTTTACATTATTGATATTCTTGAAAAGAACAACTGTAAATATGAATTTTCAAATGACCTTGCAAGTTCTATTTCCGACCTTGATGTACTTTATATGACAAGAATACAGCAGGAACGCTTTGCAAGCAAAGAGGAATACGAAAAGCAGAAGTATGTATTTGTTCTTGACAAAGAGAAACTTGCAAAAGCCAAGGAAGATATGATCATTCTTCATCCGCTGCCAAGAGTAAACGAAATCACGGTTGACATAGACGACGACCCCCGTGCCCTGTACTTTAAGCAGGCACTCTACGGTATGTACGGCAGAATGGCACTTATTCTCCTGCTTTTACAGGATGATGACTTTATGCTTAAGGACAGAGAAATCTCTGTTATAGACAAACGCTGTACAAATCCGAGATGCATTACCGCACGGGAAGAATACCTGCCGAATCGTTCATACTTAAAACTCGGTATGCAGATGTGCGACTACTGCGACAAGCGCATTGACTGATGAGGTGATTGATTAATGAGCAAAAGCAAAAATAAAAAACACGGCAAGGCAATTTCTACCGCCATTATCTCGGCTCTTGCCTATATCGTACTCGGCTTTGTTATGATTTTTTATCCCGACAAGGTAAGCATTGCGCTTTGCTATACGCTCGGCGGTGCGCTAACGGTTTACGGACTGTTTAATCTCATAACATATTTCACTTCAAAACAAGCGTCTTTCGGCTTTGAAATGATTGTCGGCATTGCGGCTACCGCATTCGGAGTTTTCTTCTTGATTTCTCCGCAGTCGATTTTAGGAATGATATTCGCAATAATCGGTATTTTGATTATCGTTGACAGTACCATTGATATTAAAAGGTCGTTTCAGTTAAAGTCGTTCGGCGTAAAATATTGGTGGATAAGTTTTGTGGTTTCCGCACTTATTATAATTTTTGCGATTACAACAATTATCTTCCCCGGTTTCTTTGCGGATATAATTATGATTATTTTAGGAATCGCTCTTGTATATGAGGGCATTTCAGGACTTACACTTATCGCTACAATCGGGCACTATGCAAAGAAAATTTCAAACGAATCTCAAATGATAAACATCACTCCCGATAACGAGTATGATGATGATTAAAAATAATTTAACCGCAGATAAGCCGACGCTTATCTGCGGTTTTTGTTTGCGATATAATTAATCTATTCCGCTCAATTCTTTTGCTTTCTGCATAAGGATTGAGTTTTTATTTTCGATTTTTTCGTCAATCACCATACCGAGCAATTTATCAAGAATATTTCCGATTTGTTTGCCGTCGGTAATTCCTGTTTTTATCAAATCGTGACCGTTAATATCAAGCTGTTTCAGCGTAAAACAATCCTTTTCCTTTATAACTTCTTCAAATGCGGCACAGGCAAGATTATACTTGCTCATTTTTTCATCTCTAAGGTACATAGACTGTGCCGTTAAATCGGCATACTGCACCTTTAAAAGTCTGCGCATATCAGTTTCACCGATTTTGTTCATTACTCGTTTTATCTGCGGTTTACTGCCTGTAAACCTTACATCATGAAACGCAATCAGCGTTACGCAATCGTCTATAAAATCCCGTGGATACTTAAGGCGCTCAAGTATTTGCTCTGCCATTACTGCGCTGAATTTTGGATGACCCTTAAAATGAGCCGTACCGTCAGGGTCACGCTTGCAAGCCATAGGTTTGCCCAAATCATGAAAAAGCATGGTAATTCGCAAAAGCGGAGTCGGGTCGATATTTGTCATTGCACAGGTGGTGTGCCTCCAAAGCGTTTTGTTATGATGTTTGGTATGTTGGTCGTACCCAAACATAATTGATATTTCGGGTAAAAATACCGCAAACACATCTTTAAACCTGCGCATTATGTACTCACAGCTTTCTCCGCATACAAGTTTGTTGAACTCGACGGTTATGCGTTCGGCGGCAATATTATTCAAAAGTTTTTTACATTCAAAGATTGCATTGGCGGTATGCTTTTCTATCGCCATATTATAGCACGAGGCAAAACGCAGAGCACGCATAATACGCAATGCGTCCTCGGTAAAGCGCTCAACGGGATTACCTACACATCGCACCGCCATAAGCTCAAGGTCGTATGCACCGTCAAACGGATCTACAAGACCTGTACGGTCACTGTAAGCCATAGCATTTACGGTAAAATCTCTGCGTGACAAATCCGTAACCAAATCATCCGTAAATTCTACCTTTTCGGGGTGACGATTATCGAAATACTCTCCGTCAATGCGAAAAGTTGTAATTTCATACACGGTAGAGTTTATCACTACAGACACAGTACCGTGCTTTATTCCGGTGTCGAAAGTATGAAAATCAGAAAAAAGGCGAAGAATATCCTGCGGCAAAGCATCGGTACAAATATCCCAATCATTTGGCTCTTTTTGCAGTAAAGAATCACGCACACAGCCGCCCACCGCATATGCGGAAAAACCGTTTTTCTCAAATCTGTCAATTATCATTCTGACATCGGTCGGTAATTTAATTTTCACACTTTCAACCCCTTTCTTATTTATACTTGTTTTTATTTTTCTCAATCAGCTTTTCGGCATAATTATAAAGAAGATTGAATGATACAATTGTAAATGCCGACAGCAAACCGAACAAAATAAGTCCGTCAACCGAAAGCCATACAAGCGAGAAAAATCCGGCAAAGAATACACAACCGAGCACAATGCCGACCGCCGACACAGTAAGCATAGCAATTCTCAATGCATTAAACGGATATGAAAGTCTTAAGATGAGCATATAAGCACACAATGCCGTCATATATACACATATTGTAGAATACTCGTCAGGTGCAAGCGTTGTAAACTTCGTAATAACAGCCATACCTATGATATTGAGAACGGTACAGAATGCGGCAGGCACCGCTCTTGCAATTATATTGTAGGTAAAATTACCTTTAATTCGGTTTTTATTAGGCTGCAAAGCAAGCACAAAGGACGGCAAACCTACCGTAAGAGCACCGACAAGTGAAAAATGAATAGGCTCAAACGGATACGGCATATGAAAGAATATGAAGAATACCGAAAGTATGATTGTATAAATTGTTTTTACAATATACAAAGCCGAACTGCGTTCAAGGTTATTGATTGTTCGTCTGCCCTCTGCCACAACACCCGGCATTGATGCAAAATCATTATTAACGAGCACAAGCTGTGACACATTTCTTGCGGCGTCGCTTCCTGCCGCCATTGCGATTGAACAGTCTGCCTCTTTTAATGCAAGCACATCGTTTACACCGTCGCCCGTCATAGCAACAGAATGACCTTTTTTCTTAAGCGCAATTACAAGCTGTTTTTTCTGTTGAGGAGTAACTCTGCCGAACACACTGCAATTTTCCGCCGCTTTTTCAAGTTCTTCCTGTGTTTTTACAGTAGTCATATCAATTGCGTTTTCCGCACCTGTTATGCCCGTATCTTTTGCGATATTCTGAACGGTTTTTACACTGTCGCCCGAAATAACCTTAAGTGCCACTCCCTGTTCTTTAAAATAATTTATGGTATTGTTTACATTTTCACGGAGTTTGTCTTTAATAAGAACAACGGCAAGCGGAGTAATATCGTCTGGCAAACCGTTACCGAGCGACTTTTCGGAAGAGGCAAGAACAATAATTCTTACCGTATCGTTAATGCTTTCAATGGTATCAAATACCTCTTTATACTTATTCTTATCCTTAAATATAAATTCAGCAGCACCCATTACATAGGATTTACCGTTATCAAAATCGCCGCCCGACCACTTGGTTTCGGACGAGAACGGATAGAATTTTTTACAGCCGATATGCTTTTGTCCTTTTGCGTACTTTTCAATTGCAAGCAAAGTTGCGTTTTTGTCGTCGGAATATTTTGCGATTGAGGCAAGCGCCGTGCCGATTTCTTCCTTATTACACATAGTGATAACATCAGTAACATTCATCTCATCGGTAGTGAGAGTGCCCGTTTTGTCAAGGCAGAGTACATCAACTCTTGCGAGAGTTTCTATGCAATACATCTCCTGCACAAGCACCTTTTTCCGTGTCAATCGTATAATAGAAACAGCGAGCACGGAACTTGTAAGCAAAATCATACCCTTAGGAATCATACCGAGCAAAGCCGCAACCGTACTTACAACAGTAGCCTGCAAATCGCCGTCATTGATACCAAACTGCCTTATAAAGAAAGCGATGCCTACGGGAAAAAGAATACAAGTACATATTTTTATAATAAAATTAAAGGAACGCAAAATTTCCGAATTAACTTTCTTTATGTACTTTGCCTCATCGTTAATTTTTGCCGCATAGCTTTCTGCGCCGACTTTGTTTGCCTTTGCGTAACATTTGCCAAGACTGATAAAACTGCCCGAAAGCAGTTCGTCACCGACCTTTTTTTCTATAAGATCCGATTCGCCTGTAAGCAGGCTTTCATTTACCTTGCATTCGCCCTCACACACAATACAGTCGGCGGGAATCTGCGAGCCTCTGGAAAGAACAACCACATCGTCCTGTACAATTTCATCTCTGCTTATTTCGCACTCTCTGCCGTCACGCACGACAGTAACTTTCTTTTCGGAAAGGATAGTCAGTTTATCTACACTTTTCTTTGAACGAATTTCCTGCACTATACCGATTGTTGTGTTGGCAATCATAATGCCGATAAAAAGCATATTCTTGTAAGAGCCGACAAACGCAAGCGCCGCAAGCAACACAACATTGATTGCGTTAAACAAAGTACAAATGTTATCTCTGAATATTCTGCCGATTGATTTTGTTTTTAAATTTGAGGTAATATTTATCTTACCTTCCGCTACTCTGCGACTTACCTCTTGCGAAGTAAGTCCTTTTAAATTAGTATCCATTCTAATTCCTTTCAATGTAAAATTTTTTAATTTATAAAAATAATAACATTTTTGAGTTACAAGCTGCTTTAATTACTTTTTATCTTCCAAAAAAATTTTTAATAATAAAAAATCCTGTTTTCTTATATTATAAATGCAAAAACTAAGAATGGCAACGGAAAGTAGGTGATTTTTTTGATTTTTTTTAAATTTTTTAATAAATTTTTATCAGTTGCCCTTACAGCTATTATTTCACTTTCTGCCACTGCTATTCCCTGCAACAGCGGAGAACTGCCGGAATATGTCTATCTCGGCGGTGAACCATTCGGACTTAAAATGTATTCGGACGGTGTTATGATAGTTGAACTCGAAAGTTATTTTGACGGCAGTAAATATGTTTGTCCCGCAAAAAAAGGCGGACTTAAAGAAAGCGATATTATAAAGGAAATTAACGGTACTAAAATTACAAGCAATGAAACACTGCGTGAAGCTGCGCTTAATTCAGACGGAAATACCCTTGAAGTGACCTTTGAGCGTGACAACAAAACGCTTACAAAAGAGATAGTTCCTATAAAAAACACGGCCGGCAATTATCTCATAGGCGCTTGGGTGCGTGACAGCAGTGCAGGCATAGGCACTGTAACCTATTATGACAAAAGCGAAAATTACTTTGCGGGTCTTGGTCACGGCATTTGCGACTGCGACACTTACACGCTTATGCCGCTTGCCTCGGGTGAAGCGGTTATAGCGGAAATAAGCAGTGTGACAAAAAGCACAAACGGCTCCCCCGGCAGTCTAAACGGATATTTCTCCGACAAAGTTATAGGAAAAATTACCGATAACTGCGACATCGGAATATACGGCACATTTGATACTTCGCTTACAGAAAATAAAGAAAAACTTGAAGTTGCAAAAGAATCCGAACTGAAAACGGGTAAAGCGACTGTTTATACCACTCTTGAGGGCAATACGCCGAAAGCATACAGCATTGAAATTACAAGCATAAGCAGAAACACAAACTCTGCCGAAAGTTTTTCGCTTAAAGTAACTGATGAAGAATTACTTGATAAAGCGGGCGGTATTGTTCAGGGTATGAGCGGCAGTCCTATTGTTATGGACGGTAAACTTGTAGGCGCTGTTACCCATGTTTTTGTAAACACAACCAACGAGGGTTACGGAATATATGTTGGTAATATGATGCAAAATTACAAATAATTTAGCTAAATCCGTTGATTTTTGGCAGTTAATTATTTTAACCAAAAAAATTTTATTATTTATTGAATTTTTTTGCTTGGAAAGTATTGCCAAAATTACCAATTTATGGTAATATAATCTCATAGAAAAATTACTGGGGGAAATAATCAATGGAAAAAGCAATCAAACTCATCATCACAGAAGAAGCATCCGAATTTTCGCAGGAAAGCAATGCAACAATGGAAAATTACAACATTACGCCTGCTTTCTGCTCAAAAGACGGAGAAGAACTGTTGAACCGAATTAAGGCAGAACAGCCGGATGTAGTCCTTATGGATTCATTTATGACCAGACTCGATGCAATAGGCGTAATGCGCAGTGTAAGACGAGATAAACTTAAAGCTCCGCTTTTCATAGTATTCTCATCATTCCACAACGCAATTCTCGAACAGCAGGTTATGAATTCGGGAGCGTCTTATTTTGTACTCAAGCCGTATGACATTTCAGAACTTTGTCAGAATATTGTAAATATGACAAAGCGCAGTAAAGAAAGTTTCATCGGAAATCCCGTAACTTTTGACGCATTCGGCATTGAGCTTAAAGTAACTGAAATTTTGCACGAAATCGGCGTTCCCGCTCACATCAAAGGCTATCACTATTTAAGGGATTCAATTATTATGTCGGTTGAACATCCCGAAATAATCAATGCGGTTACAAAACAATTATATCCGTCTGTAGCAAAGAAATACGAAACCACATCATCCAGAGTTGAAAGAGCAATTCGCCATGCAATTGAAGTTGCTTGGGACAGAGGAGATGTTGATGTGCTTAATTCCTACTTTGGCTACACTATCCACAACGACAGAGGCAAGCCAACCAACAGCGAATTTATTGCTATGATTTCTGATAAGTTAAGATTACAGATTAAAAACGCAAGCTGATAAATTTTACTCAAGGGCTGTCCGAATGGGCAGTCCTTGAAAATATTATACCGTTTTATTCCGTGAATATTCTTTTTTAAATTTAATCGAAATCCGCACTCCCCCGCCTACATAAAAAAGCCTCTACAAATGTAAAGGCTTTAGTTGAAATTTATTATTTAATCTAAAATTTTACCGTCAGTGGAAATTGTAACAACCTGCCACGGTATAAACTTTCCGCTGTTTTGCAACGCTCTTTTTACGGCGTACTCAAGACCTCCGCAGCACGGTACTTCCATACGAACTACGGTTACGCTCCAAATATTGTTATTTGCAATTATACTTTCAAGTTTTTCGCTGTAATTGATATCGTCAAGTTTAGGGCAGCCTATGAGTGTAATTTTCCCACGCATAAAATCATTGTGCATCTGCGCATAAGCATATGCTGTGCAGTCGGCGGCAATAAGCAGCTTTGCGCCGTCAAAGTACGGAGCGTTTACAGGCACAAGTTTTATCTGACACGGCCACTGACCAAGCTGTGACGGCATTTTTACATCTTCAGCAAAAGCAGTATTTTTAGAGCTTTCTCTGTTAAATGTCTGTAGTCTGTGTCCGGGGCAGCCGCCGAATGTTTCTGACTTTTTCTTCATATTGGCTTTTACCGCCTCTTCATCATATGCGAGAGCCTCACGCTCAACAAAAGAAATCGCACCCGTAGGGCAGGTTGGCAGACAGTCACCGAGTCCGTCGCAATAATCATCACGCAAAAGTTTAGCCTTACCGTTTACCATTGTAATCGCACCCTCGTGACAGGCATTTGCACAAGCACCGCAACCGTTACACTTTTCTTCATCTATATTTATAATTCTTCTTATCATCTTAAATACCTCCGTATTGATTTTGCAAACAAATTATAATATAATCAGAAAAGAAATTATGTTGTTATAGCAACGAAATGAGGCTTTTATGAAATTTTGTGATATACTTTTATTTAAAAATATGTCCGAACAGGAAATTACTCAAATGAACAAGAGTAAATTTATGAAAAAACGCATTTATGCCAAAAACACACATATTTATCATATGGGTGATGTTATAGACAGCGTAGGAATTGTGCTCTCGGGAAATGTCATTATAGAGAACATTGATATATGGGGCAATAAAAGTATAATCAGTTATGCAAACGAAGGAAAAATTTTTGCGGAAACCTATGCCCTTTCGCAAACTCCGATGATGGTCGATGTTGTATGCGCCGAATGTTGCGAAATTTTATTTATAAATTTAAAAAACGCTCTTAAACCGGAAAACAGTAATCAGCCGTGGTACCCGAAATTTATGAACAGTCTGCTTATGCTTTCGGCTCAAAAAAATCTTGCTCTTTCACGAAGAATTTTTTGCACTTCATCAAAAGCAGTGCGTACAAGAGTTCTTGCCTATCTGTCGGAAGAATCGGTAAAAGCCAATTCTACAGACTTTGAAATACCGTTTGACCGTCAGCAGATGGCAGATTACTTAAATCTCGACCGCAGTGCTCTTTCTAAAGAACTTAGCAAAATGAAATCAGACGGTATTTTAGACTACAGAAAAAATCATTTTGTTTTGCTTGATACAGAAACTGATTTGTAAGAGGTTATTTGGGATTTATAGTATTGGGAAATTTTTTAATTGCATAACGAAACACTATGCTATCCCCTAATTATCATACTATCATAAAAATTCATTACAACTTATCGCACAATTAAATATGAAAGCAAAAAGGTGACTGAGTTTTCAGCCACCTTTTACTCTACTTTTAAATTTCGCAATCATCAAGAATACTGCGCAAAGTATCGGCAGATTTCTTAAGATTGATTTCTTCGTCCTCGCTAAGAGAAATCGGAACTTTAGTTTCAATACCGTTTGCACCCACAATCGACGGCATACTAAGCACTACATCGTCAATACCAAACTCGCCGTGCATCAGTGAAGAAATAGGAAGTATGGATTTTTCGTCACGGATAATTGCCTCGCAAATTCTCTTTACCGCCATAGCAACACCGTAATATGTAGCACGCTTTTTCGCAATTATTTCATAGGCACTGTTTTTAACCTTTTCTGCGATATTTTCCTGCGATTTATCGTGATTATAGTGACCTCTCATCTCGCAGAAATCATCAAGCGGAATACCCGAAACATTCGCACTGCTCCATACGGCAATTTCGCTGTCACCGTGCTCACCTATAATATATGCGTGCACACTCTGACTGTCAACCGACAAATGCTCACCGAGCTGACATTTAAGTCTTGCGGTATCAAGCACTGTACCCGAACCGATAACCCTGTTCTCCTCAAAACCCGAAAGTTTAAGAGCCGTATATGTAAGAATATCAACAGGGTTTGCAACCACAAGCAATATGCCGCGGCAGTTTCTTTTTGCAATTTCAGGAATAATACTCTTAAAAATTCCGACATTCTTATGTACAAGGTCAAGTCTTGTTTCACCCGGCTTTTGTCCCGCACCGGCAGTAATTACAATAATTGAAGCGTCAACTATATCGTCATAGCTACCTGCATAGATTTTCATATTTCCGACAAAAGGAATACCGTGGCTTATATCCATAGCCTCGCCCTCTGCCTTATCTTTGTCTGCGTCAATCAACACGATTTCCGAAAACATTTTGCTCTGCATTAACGCAAAAGCCGATGCCGAACCTACAAATCCGCAACCTATTATTGCGATTTTTCTTAAATTAACTTTATCCATTGCTTAACCCCCTAAAATAAAGTTTATTACGCTAAATCAGCATAACTTAGTAATCACTACTTATTTTACTTTATTATATCACATATTTTGGAAAAATCAAGTAAAATAATAATAATTCTTATTTTATATGCTTTATTTTTAAATTGCTTGACAATGTATATTAATATTTTATATAATTATAATGTATTTTGCCTTTTAGGAGATTATTTATGGAAAGAGAAAATTTTAAATCCAAACTCGGATTTATACTTGTCAGCGCAGGCTGTGCAATCGGTATCGGCAATGTATGGCGATTTCCTTATGTTACAGGTCAGAACGGCGGCGGAATATTTGTACTCCTTTACCTGCTGTTCCTCGTAATTATGGGCATACCCGTGCTGACTATGGAACTTGCAATCGGCAGAGCAAGTAAAAAAAGTGCCGTACTCGCATACAAAAAACTTGAAAAACCAAAAAGCAAGTGGCACATTCACGGTTGGTTCTGCATACTCGGCTGCTATCTGCTTATGATGTACTACACACCTGTATCGGGTTGGATGCTAAGCTACTTTTTCAAATTTGCAACGGGTACATTTGAAAGCGGAATGACGGCGGAACAGGTCGGCAATGTATTTTCAAATCTGATGTCTAATCCTGTTGAGATGATAATATGGATGGCTGTTATGGCTATTGCAGGATTTTTTGTGTGCAGCAAAGGCATACAAAACGGAATTGAAAAAGTCAGCAAGGTTATGATGATTTTATTGCTTGCGCTGATTGTTATTCTTGCGATAAACAGTCTTACTTTATCGGGTGCTGACGAGGGCATAAAGTTTTACCTTGTGCCTGATTTAGAAAAAGTGCAGTCAATCGGAATCGGACATATAATTACATCAGCAATGAGCCAGGCATTCTTTACACTAAGCCTTGGCATTGCTTCTATGGAAATTTTAGGCAGTTATATGACAAGAGAAAAAACTTTGCCGAGCGAATCAATTAAAATTTGCATACTTGATACTTTTGTCGCTATCACCGCAGGACTTATCATCTTCCCTGCCTGTTTTTCATACGGAGTTGAACCGAATCAAGGTCCTGCTCTTATATTTGTTACACTGCCGAATGTATTTGTAAATATGGCGGGCGGCAGAATTTGGGGCACGCTGTTCTTTATGTTTATGACCTTTGCGTGTTTCTCAACCGTAATTGCGGTGTTTGAAAATCTGATTTCGTTCTGTATTGATATGTTCAATATGAGCCGCACAAAATCCGTAATTATAAATGCAATAATTATGCTTATAGGCTGTCTGCCTTGCATTTTCGGATTTAATCTTTTAAGCGGATTCAATATTTTAGGCAAAGGCGTACTTGATATTGAGGACTTTGCGGTAAGCAATATTCTTCTTCCTGTAGGAGCATTCTTGTATTCGCTCTTCTGTTCAACAAAATTCGGTTGGGGATTTGACGGCTATTTGAATGAGTGTAATCAGGGCGAGGGTATCAAATTTCCAAGATTTTTTAAACCGTATATAAAATATGTATTACCTGTTCTTGTATTGATTGTATTTATTTCGGGATTCATTCCGCAGGGATAAATTTAAAGCTCATTGGTTTTAGATTATTTGCAAAACCAATGAGCTTTTCGTTTTATTTTTTTAACGCAGATTGTAAAATGAAGATGAAACAATAAAAAAAGAATATCCATAGAAACG
>ERZ894186.389-NODE-389-length-19765-cov-11.984830_pt1 | contig 19765 bp, 10 predicted proteins | sample MGYA00380280_ERZ894186 | MGnify/ENA primary metagenome ERZ894186 (study PRJEB32331, sample SAMN06328449) | human gut metagenome | biome: human gut microbiome; feature: stool | host: Homo sapiens | collected 2013-02-13 ... | reverse complement strand
GTATTTAGTAAATAATCGTTTAGACTTTGAAAAGAACCCACTTTGACTTTGTTATTTTGTTCCACAACAATTTCCATTGAATGCAAATACTAGAATTACTTAATTGAGAATATTCCTCAGATGTTAATAAAAATAGGTTTTATTTATTCTATGTGGTATCTTATTTTATAAATTAAAATGATTTACTTCTTTCCGTACGGTTGTGGATTATTTTTAAGTTAGTAACTATCTACTTCTCGTACTTAATAAATCAATCTTTGTTATTGCATAATTTTATTCGTCTGACAGATGTTGTTTTTTCGTCTGACAACTGTTAGACGAAAGAGAAACAACTGTCAGACGAAAGTTTAACAGTTGTTAGACGAATAAAGCTATGCATAACGAGTACTAACTAATAGTATCCGGAGAGCTTAATCCTGGAAGATTTAGGATTAGTTTCCTTTATGTTTGCCACCGGCTTTTGAGTAGATTGCTTTTTCAAGATCCCGTACAAGAGTTATATCCATAATATTCGCATATACCTGAGTCGTTTTTACACTTTTATGTCCTAACAACTTTTGTACAGTAGTGATATTAGCACCACTATATATTAATAAGGTAGCATTTGTATGGCGGGCGGTATGAAATGATATACGTTTATCAATTTCTGCCAGTTTCCCTAATATACTCAGTTCCTTATTAATATTCGAATTATCTTTCAATTTGAAAAAACGATTAAGATCATCCTTATAGCGCTGCAATATATGAATGCCTTTCCCTTCAAACAATAGATATAATGGTAGACGTACCTCAATACCAGTTTTGACTGATTTGTAAATAAGCCACGTTTCCTGTTGAAACTCAACAATATTTGCAGATGTCAAATTGGTAAAGTCGGAGTATCGTAATCCGGCGTAACAGCAAAATAAAAAGGAATCTTTTGTCTTTTGCAATTTAGCATATTTTCCTCCTAGCTGTAAATCCTCCAATTTATGCAATTCTTCCGGTGATAGATGACTATGTCTGCCTTCTACACTTTTTATTTTATATTTTCTGAATGCATATTTCTGCACGTCCATATAATCCTTATTTATAGCGACGTTAACATAACGTTTCAAATGTTTCATATGTTTGGCAATCGTATTCAGGTGATATCCCTTGGATTGCAGATAATTGTCAAATGAAGACACAAATTCAAATGTCAGGTCCGTGAACTGTACTTCCTTCTTAAATTCTTGGAGTAGCTCCAGAGTAGACAGGTGATTCTGTCTGGTGCTTTCTTTCAAAGAAGAATTAGCGACTTCTTCTCTGAAGAAAGTTAAGAACGATCTACCGTTGCTTACAGGTTTATCGATGGAATCCTTTAATAACTCCAAAGAAATACTCTTCCCCTGTTGCCATAATCCAAGTTCTATTTGTTCAATAGCCGCAATGTGCTCGTATAACATACGATTCAATACGTCTGCATTAGGATGTCCCTTTACCATTCTACGTTTCGTATCCCACTGTTCAGGTTTAAGGTATATCTTAGTAGAGAAATATATTTTTCTTCTATTTAAATAAGCTTCTACCTGTACTAATGCCATTCCCTTTTTATTCAATCTTTTTTTTCTGTTAAACACAAGGTTGTAACTAATCTTTTCCATACTTCAGTTTTTTAATTAATAATAGAACAAATTAGACGTAGTTCTGTGCTACGCCAGGGTTGAATATGCATTAATATCTCTAAAAAAATAAATCCTCAAAAATGAAGTATTCACAAAACTTTAAATTAAATGCCACTTTTTATTGATGTTTTTTTCAAAATAAGCAAAAAGGTTTGTTAATAGAGGTGTTTTGTGACTAAAAATGAGTATGTGAAATATTAAAATGAGCATTTTGCTTTTGCAAAGTGTCGCTTCTGAGTTTTGAAATCAAAACTTTTGCAGCCAATATCTATGCTTATTAGCATAAATATTAGCAATTGAATAACAGAATGCCATATTTGCAACCTTTTTTTATTAAATGAATTGTTAGTTTCATATTTATTAATATATTTGCAAATTGTTAGAGTAAAGAAACAATTAATGTAAAGTTAAACTTTAAGAGAGAATTTATGAAAAGAAAATTGATGCTGTTATTGGCATGCCTTTTTGTGGGCATAAGTCTGGTAACTGCCCAAACTCAGAAGATCACAGGTGTTGTGATTTCTGAAGAAGACGGGCAGCCAGTTGTTGGCGCCTCTGTGTTAGTAAAAGGTACTACTCAAGGTACAATCACAGATGTGGATGGTAATTTTAATTTGGCAAATGTACCAAGTTCTGCAAAGACTTTGCAGATTTCGTATATTGGAATGCAGGCGCAAGAAGTGGCAATTAAACCCCATTTAAAAATCACATTGAAGCCGGATGCTAAACAATTAGATGAGATTATAGTTGTTGCTTATGGTACTGCTAAGAAATCAGCATTTACCGGTTCTGCTTCAACTATTAAAGCTGATAAATTGGAAGAGAGAATTGTGTCGAATATCACCAATGCCCTCTCCGGACAGGTGGCCGGTATTCAGACAGTAAATGCTAACGGAGCTCCGGGAGCGTCTGCGACAGTTCGTATCCGTGGTATCGGTTCTATGAGTTCAAGCAATGCTCCGTTGTATGTAGTAGACGGAGTACCTTATGATGGTGATATGTCTTCCATTAACCCTCAAGATATAGAATCCCTTTCTGTATTGAAGGATGCGGCTGCTAACTCTATTTATGGAGCACGCGGAGCGAATGGAGTTATCTTGATTACAACTAAATCTGCTAAAACAGAAAAAGCAAAGGTCACATTTGATGCCAAATGGGGGTCCAATTCGCGCATGGTTCCTCAATATGATGTAATTGGAACGGCAGAATATTACGAAACGCAGTACAAGACTTTGTACAATTCCAAGATCTATACCGGTTCCTCTAAGGCCGAAGCTTATAATTATGCAGATAAAACTTTGTTGGACGCAAAAAATGGTGGATTGGGATACCTTGTTTATACCGTGCCTGATGGTGAAAAATTGATTGGTAACAATTTCAAGCTTAATCCGAATGCTAAGTTAGGGTATTCTGATGGTAAATATTATTATACTCCTGACGATTGGTATGACGAAGTATTCAGTTCAAATTTCCGTCAGGAATACAATGTTAATATCTCAGGCCGTTCTGACAAATTGAATTACTATGCAAGTGTCGGTTACCTGAATGATTCCGGTATTATTCAAAATTCTGCTTACAAACGTTATACCGGTCGTGCAAAAGTTGATTATCAAGCTAAAGAATGGTTAAAAGTAGGAACCAACATTGCATACACTTATTCGGATTCACAAGCTCCTGACTATCAGGATGGTGATTCTTGGGGAAGTTCTGCTAACTTATTTTATGTATCCAATACAATTGCACCGATCTATCCTTTATATGTACGTAATGCTGACGGAAGTATTGCTATCAATCCCAACACAGGGTATAAAATCTATGACTCGGGTAACAACAGCGGCTTTTCTCGTCCTTCGGTAACTGGAAATGCGGCTAGAGACATCGAACTGAACCGTCAGCATGAATATACCGATTTGTTAAGTGGAAAATGGTATGCTAACATCACTCCGATTGAAGGTTTGACGCTGACTGCTAATATTTCTGCGAATGTACAGAACAGCCGTTTGAACCAGTTGAGCAGTGCTTTCGGATCTGCATCGGCAGATGATGGTTCTGTTTTTGTACAGCATACCAGAATGATGGGAGTGAATAACCAGTATCTGGCAACCTATGCACGTACGTTTGCCGATAAGCATAATGCAGATTTATTGGTCGGTTATGAACAATACCGTTATAAGAATCAAGTACTCTACGGAGAAAACACCAATCTGTACAACCCATATATTGGTGAGTTGAATAATGCCGGAGGTATAGACAAGAAGAATGCGAAATCATATACGGACAATTATATGACCGAAGGTATTTTGAGCCGTTTGCAATATAACTATGACGGAAAATACTTCCTCAGTGCTTCTTATCGTCGTGACGCTTCTTCACGTTTCCATAAAGATCACCGTTGGGGTAACTTCGGAAGTGTAGGTGGAGCTTGGCTGATTAACCACGAAAAGTTCATGGAAAACGTGAAATGGGTGAATATGTTGAAACTGAAAGCTAGTTGGGGTGTGCAGGGTAATGACAGACTGCTGATTACTGTAAACGGTGTACAGCGTGACAACTGGTATGCTTATCAAGACCAGTATGATGTGAACTACGCTAACGGGCAATATTCACTGATTCTCAAATATAAAGGAACGAAAGATCTGACTTGGGAAACGTCTTATGCTTTCAATATCGGTACTGACTTTGAATTATTCAACAACCGTTTGAATGGTACTATTGAATATTTCAGCAGAAAAACTGTCGATTTGTTGTATAACAAACCGATCCCTGTATCATCCGGTATCAGTACAGGCTATGAGCCGACCAACGTGGGCGATATTATGAATAAGGGTGTTGAATTGGATTTGAACGGCATTATCCTTCGCGGAAAGGATTATGAATGGGCTATGAACTTCAACCTGACGCACTATACCAATAAAATTACTGCATTGGATCCGGATTTGGAGAAAAATGGCGGTCAAAAAGGTTCTTATTATATTTACCGGGTAGGAGGATCTCTTTACCAGTCTTATTTGAAAACATACGCCGGAGTAGATCCGGATACGGGAAAGGCATTGTATTATGTGGATCCGGATAATGGTGATTATACAAAGACTTCTAACTATGAAGAAGCCCAACAAGCGGATCAGGGTACTACGTTGCCAAAAGTATATGGTGGTTTGGGGACTTCAGTGCGATTCTACGGTTTTGATTTCTCATTGCAGCTTTCTTATCAGTTGGGCGGCAAATATTACGACGGGGCTTATCAGGCATATATGCACAATGGAAATAGTGGTATGCAAGGTACAAACTGGTCTACGGACATCCGTAAAGCGTGGACACCGGACAATCGTTATACTGACGTACCTCGTTTAAGTGCAAGTGATGCAAGCTACCAACAGGATTCCAGCCGTTTCCTTGTTAGCTCGGATTATCTCAGCCTTAACAATATTACATTGGGATATACAATACCGAAACGTTTGACCAGCAAACTGGGACTATCTCATTGTAGAGTTTATTTGACGGCTGACAATGTAGCTCTTTTATCGGCACGCAAAGGTCTTGACCCGCGTTTGGGATTAGGTCTGGGAAGCTCGACTGCTGAAAGTGGTGCCAATACTACCAGTTCATATTCTGCGATGCGTACTATCACAGGAGGAATTTCTCTTACGTTTTAATTAAAAAAGAAAGAACTATGAAACGAATAAATAAGTTTGCACTTTTTATATTGGGAGCATTATCGTTTGCTTCCTGCTCTGACATCAATGATATTGAGAGTGAGGGCTACCGAATTACAGGTGAACAGATAGATGATGCTACATCTGTCATCCCTTCCCGTGTGGAGGCTAAAATTGCAGGTATGTATAGCAGCATGGGGACAGTGTGTGCTGCATTTCCTTCTGATACCAGAGATGATGACGGTGGTTATCCGACAGTTTGTCTTTCTCAGGATTTGAATGGCCCGGATATGATCTGTGCCAATAATGGTTATAACTGGTTTTCTGTCAGCAGTGAATATAGTGACCGTTATGCTACGTATGCCAATCCCTTTGCACGTTATGCTATCTTTTATAATCAGATAAAAGCGGCTAATGATATTATTCTTTCTATTGATCCGGCGACGGCGAGTGAGACTGAAAAGTATTATTTAGGACAAGCTAAGGCGGTTCGTGCGTTTGATTATTTATGTCTGGCACCTTATTATCAGTTCCGCTATGCTACCAGTAAAGACCTTCCATGTGTGCCGTTGATAACGGAAGAAACGACTAATTTTGTCAATAATCCTCGTGCTACGGTAGGTAAGGTCTACGAACAAATTATAAGTGACTTGAATAGTGCTATTGATTTGTTGGAAGGATATAACCGTCAGGGAGATAAGACTCGTATCGACCAACAGGTTGCTTATGGGTTACGTGCACGTGCTCACTTGTATATGGGAATGTGGCAAGAAGCATACAATGATGCTGATAAGGCAATGGAAGGCTATACTCCTTATACTAAGGAAGAAGTGTCCAAACCTGCTTTTTATGATATATCCGATCATAACTGGATGTGGGGAATTAACGTTTCTGTACCTATGGTGAATAAGAATGCGTATGCAACTCCGGCAGGACAATTAGGGTCATTCTCCAGTTATGCTTACACGGCGGGAGTAGCCATGTATAAGACTATAAACTCCTTGCTTTATAAGAAAATCTCAACATCAGATGTCCGCAAACAATGGTGGGTCGATGAAAACCTGAAATCAGACGCATTATCTGGACTTAGCTGGGGCTCTGCAATTGGAAATGATATTTCGACATTGGAAATAGAAGATGTAAAAATGAAATTTATCAAATATACCAATGTGAAGTTCGGAATGAAAAGTGGTATAGGAAGCTCCAATAATGACAATGACTGGTGTATCATGCGTGCCGAGGAGATGATTCTTATCAAAGCGGAAGCTTTGGCACAACAGAATGACGAAGGTAATGCTGCTAAAGAGCTTAAGGTATTGATGGATGAGCGTGATGCGAGTTGGAACAAAAGTTCTGTAACTGTTGATGATGTTTGGTTGCAACGTCGTATTGAATTATGGGGTGAAGGCTTCTCTATGGCAGATATTATGCGTTTGGGTAAACCTGTTGTTCGCTTCCAGGGAAGTGACAAGGGAAACTGGCCGGATGCTTTCTGTTTCAATATTGCTGCTGATGACCCTTGGTTGCTGTTGCGTATCCCGCAGAAAGAAAGCAATAACAATGCCGGTATCGTGAATAATACCGGAGGTAACCTTCCCGTAGCAGGGCAGAATCCGAATCTAAAAGATGGTGCAACTGATTAAAATGAATACTACAATGAAAAAAGTAACAAAATATATAGCTTTATTAATTGGAGGAATAGCATTGCTAAGCATGGCTGCTTGCTCCGATGATGATGGACGTACTCCTTCTCCGGCAGTTGATCCCAATTGTATTGGTGCTTCTTTTGTGGGAGATAATATTGGATATGAAGAGTTGGAAGATACTGATCCTAAAGAACTGACGTTGACAATTAGCCGGGATAAGACAGAGGCGGCTGCAACTGTTGCAATTGAGGTACAGGCTAATACGGAAAATATTTTCAACATCCCTCAGAGTGTTAGTTTTGCAGCCGGACAGGCAACGGCTGATCTGGTTATAACTTTTGAAAATGCACAGCTAAAAGAGGAGTATTCGTTTCAAATCTCATTGGAAGCTGCTGCCGTTAATCCATATAAAGGAAACGGACATGCTAGTTTCACTGTTCAATGTTTGAAATGGGTGGATGTTTCGGGAACATTTGCTTTCAAAGACTGGGTATTTGATGAATATAATGCTGGTAAAGAATATAATGTAAAAGTACAACGTGTAGATGGCGAGAATCGTTATCGCATTGTTGATCCGTTCTCGCAAGCTTTGGCAGAGTCAGGAGAAGAAGTTGGTGAACCGGATGAATATTTGTTCTTCACGATTAATCCGAAAAACAATGGAGTCGCTTTCGATAGTTATAATACCGGGTACTTGACAGAAGAAGGATCAGATATCCTAGGATTTAGCTCATTGGACTATTTAGGGGTAGATGATGTGGATTCTAAATATGATCCGACAAGCCATAAGATGACTCTCAATGTCTATTATTACGGGGATGGTCTGATTGGACAAAAAGAATCTGTGCTTACAGTGCCGGATGACTTTAAATTGATACTTGAGGATGAGTGATTCGAATCTAATCAATATTTGAAAGACGATTAACATGAAGAAATAGATCATTTCTTCTTGACAAGAATAAATAGAGAGTATGTTCGCGTTTTAAAAAAACGTAAGCATACTCTCTTTTATTATCTCATTGAAATCATTATCTTTGTCCCCGTGTTATATAGGAAAGAAAAAAGTAAAGAATGAAAGAATTTGTAATATCCGAAGCCAAAGTAGAAATAGCAGTGCTTGTGGGACTCATCACTCAGACGCAGGATGAGCGTAAAACGAACGAGTATCTGGATGAATTGGCGTTCCTTGCCGAGACGGCTGGGGCGGAAGTAGTGAAACGATTTACGCAGAAGTTGCCGACAGCTAACTCGGTGACCTATGTCGGTAAAGGAAAATTGGAGGAGATTAAACAATATATCCGGAACGAGGAGGAAGAAGAACGTGAAGTGGGAATGGTTATCTTTGATGATGAACTTTCTGCGAAACAGATACGTAATATTGAAGCTGAGCTGAAAATTAAAATACTTGACCGTACATCACTGATTCTCGATATATTCGCGATGCGTGCTCAGACTGCTAATGCAAAGACGCAGGTGGAACTTGCCCAGTATAAATATATGTTGCCACGCCTGCAACGACTCTGGACTCACTTGGAACGCCAGGGAGGCGGTTCCGGAGCCGGTGGCGGTAAAGGTTCCGTGGGGCTTCGCGGACCGGGAGAAACGCAACTCGAAATGGACCGCCGTATCATCTTGAACCGTATGTCGTTACTGAAAGAACGTTTGGCAGAGATTGACAAGCAGAAAGCTACCCAGCGCAAAAATCGTGGACGCATGATACGCGTTGCATTAGTAGGTTACACTAATGTCGGAAAATCAACCATGATGAACCTTCTCTCGAAGAGCGAAGTGTTTGCCGAGAACAAACTATTTGCTACTCTGGATACCACTGTGCGTAAAGTGATTATCGATAACCTGCCGTTCTTGTTATCCGATACGGTAGGATTTATCCGTAAATTGCCGACTGATTTGGTCGATTCGTTCAAGTCGACGCTCGACGAGGTGCGTGAAGCCGACCTGCTGGTGCATGTCGTAGATATCTCCCACCCGACTTTCGAGGAACAGATCGAAGTGGTAAACAAGACACTTGCCGAAATTGGCGGCGGTGGCAAACCCATGATACTTGTATTCAATAAAATAGACGCTTACACCTATGTGGAGAAAGCGCCGGATGACCTTACCCCCCGAACGAAAGAAAACTTAACACTCGAAGAACTGATGAAGACGTGGATGGCAAAAATGGAAGACAACTGTCTCTTTATTTCCGCCCGCGAAAGAATCAATATGGACGAACTGAAAAGCGTAGTTTATCAACGAGTGAAAGAATTACACGTTCAGAAATACCCCTATAACGATTTTCTTTATCAGATCTACGAAGAGGAGGAATAATTAATCAATGTGCTGCTTTGCTGATTGGGGGAAGCGGCACATTACTTATATTTATTAATATGAAAGATTATCGTAGACTAACTGAAGATGAAGTGCTTCAGTTAAAGAGCCAGTCGTGTCTGGCTGATGATTGGGGAAATGTATCAGTTGCAGAGGGGTTTAATTGTGAGTACGTTCATCACACCCGTTTTTCGGGAGAAGTGAAACTGGGTGTATTTGATGCTGAATTTACATTGCCGGGAGGCATCAGGAAACATTCCGGATTGCGTCATGTAACTTTGCACAATGTGACAGTAGGGGATAACTGCTGCATTGAAAACATTCAGAACTACATTGCTAATTATGAGATCGGTAATGATACCTTCATTGAGAATGTGGATATCATTCTGGTGGACAGGCTTACTACTTTCGGTAATGGGGTAGAGGCGACAGTTCTTAATGAAACAGGAGGGCGTGAAGTACTCATTAACGACAAGTTGTCAGCGCATCAGGCCTACATATTGGCGTTGTACCGTCATCGTCCTGAACTAATCAATCGCATGAAAGCGATTACGGATTACTATTCCAATAAGCACGCTTCTACTGTCGGCAGTATTGGTGATCATGTGATGATTCTTAATACAGGTTCAATCAGAAATGTCAGGATTGGTGATTATTGCCACATCTGTGGAACCTGTCGGCTGACCAATGGCAGTATCAATAGTAATGTGACGGCACCTGTGCATATCGGTCACGGGGTGATCTGCGACGACTTTATTATCTCTTCCGGTTCAGACGTGGACGACGGAACGATGCTAAGCCGTTGCTTTGTCGGACAAGCTTGTAAACTGGGACACAATTATTCTGCTTCCGACTCGTTATTCTTCAGCAACTGCCAGGGAGAAAATGGAGAAGCGTGCGCTATCTTCGCAGGCCCTTTCACGGTGACTCACCATAAATCGACTTTGTTGATTGCCGGAATGTTCTCATTCATGAATGCAGGTTCGGGATCTAATCAGAGTAATCATATGTATAAGTTGGGACCGATTCATCAGGGGACCATGGAAAGAGGGGCAAAAACGACTTCTGATTCATATATCTTATGGCCGGCACGTGTCGGAGCTTTTTCTTTGGTAATGGGACGTCATGTAAACCATGCCGACACTTCCAATCTTCCTTTCTCCTATTTGATAGAACAACGGAATACCACTTATCTGGTTCCCGGAGTGAATCTGAGAAGTGTCGGGACAATCCGTGACGCCCAGAAATGGCCGAAACGTGACAAACGGAAAGATCCGAACCGGCTTGATTATATCAATTATAACCTTTTGAGTCCATATACCATTCAAAAGATGTTCAAGGGACGTTCTATTTTGAAGGAATTGAAACGGGTATCCGGCGAAACCTCTGAAATCTACTCTTACCAGAGTGCAAAGATCAAGAATTCTTCTTTGAATAACGGGATTCGTTTCTATGAAATTGCCATCAACAAATTCTTGGGGAACTCTATCATAAAACGGTTGGAAGGCATTAATTTCCAAAGTAATGACGAAATCCGCCAGCACCTGAAACCGGATACGGAAATCGGTGTCGGCGAATGGGTGGACATCTCCGGACTGATTGCTCCCAAGAGTGAAATAGACCGATTGTTGGACGGTATCGAAAACGGCTCTATTAACCGCCTGAAATCTATTAATGCCAGTTTTGCGGAAATGCATGAAAACTATTACACGTATGAATGGACCTGGGCATATAATAAGATTCAGGAATTTTATGGCTTGAATCCGGAAACGGTAACTGCTCAGGACGTGGTTACTATCGTGAAAGCATGGCAGAAAGCTGTGGTAGGGTTGGATAAAATGGTTTATGAAGACGCAAAGAAAGAGTTCTCGCTTTCTTCAATGACCGGATTCGGTGTTGATGGTTCTCGCGATGATATGAAACAGGATTTCGAACAAGTACGTGGTGACTTTGAAAGCAATACATTCGTGACTGCAGTTTTGAAACACATCGAGGACAAAACTGCTTTAGGAAATGAACTGATTAAACGAATCGAACATATACAATAAGTGAACCAAACTATGAATCGATGAGCGGTGGACATTGTACAATAAAGTACAATTCGTTCACCGTCTTCATTTGTACCTCGTCATTCTCCGTTATTCATTCTTAATTCTTCTTCTTTCCTTTCTCATTCTTCATTCTTAATTATTACCTTTGCCTCACTAACTAACATTACGTAATAAAATAAGAAACTTATGGCAACACCTCCGTTTAAGTATCAACCCATGTTTGAAAAGGGAAAAGATACAACTGAGTATTATCTGCTTACGAAAGACTATGTGTCGGTAAGTGAGTTTGAAGGAAACCCTATCCTGAAAATTGAGAAAGAAGGTCTGACTGCAATGGCCAATGCTGCTTTCCGTGATGTATCATTTATGCTTCGTCGTTCGCACAACGAACAGGTAGCAAAAATCTTGAACGATCCGGAAGCCAGCGAGAATGACAAGTACGTGGCACTGACTTTCCTGCGTAATGCAGAAGTGGCATCGAAAGGTATACTTCCATTCTGCCAGGATACCGGTACTGCTATTATTCACGGTGAAAAAGGACAGCAGGTATGGACAGGGTATTCTGACGAAGAGGCTCTTTCGCTGGGTGTTTACAAAACATATACTGAAGAAAATCTGCGTTACTCTCAGAATGCACCTCTGAATATGTATGATGAGGTAAATACAAAATGTAACCTTCCTGCACAGATTGACATTGAGGCTACTGAAGGTATGGAGTATGAATTTCTTTGTGTAACAAAAGGAGGTGGTTCTGCCAACAAAACATATTTGTATCAGGAAACAAAGGCAATTCTGAATCCGGGTACATTGGTTCCGTTCCTGGTTGAAAAGATGAAAACATTGGGAACTGCTGCTTGCCCTCCTTACCATATCGCTTTCGTTATCGGCGGTACTTCTGCCGAAAAGAATTTGCTGACAGTGAAGCTGGCTTCTACTCATTTCTATGATAACCTGCCGACAACAGGAAACGAATATGGTCGTGCATTCCGTGATGTCGAACTGGAGAAAGAAGTATTGGCAGAAGCTCACAAGATTGGCCTTGGCGCTCAATTCGGTGGTAAATATCTGGCTCATGACGTACGTATCATTCGTTTGCCCCGCCATGGTGCTTCTTGCCCGGTAGGTTTGGGAGTATCTTGCTCTGCCGACCGTAACATCAAATGTAAAATCAATAAAGAAGGTATCTGGATTGAGAAACTGGATTCAAATCCGGGCGAACTTATCCCGGCAGAATTACGTAAGGCAGGCGAAGGCGATGTTGTGAAGATTGACCTGAACCGTCCGATGTCCGAAATACTGAAAGAGTTGACTAAATATCCGGTATCTACCCGTTTGTCATTGAATGGTACGATTATCGTAGGTCGTGATATTGCTCACGCCAAGCTGAAAGAACGTTTGGACCGTGGCGAGGACCTGCCTCAATACATTAAGGATCATCCTATCTACTATGCAGGTCCGGCAAAAACTCCGGAAGGCATGGCTTGTGGTTCAATGGGCCCGACTACTGCAGGACGTATGGATTCGTATGTGGAACTGTTCCAGAGTCACGGTGGCAGCATGGTTATGCTGGCGAAAGGTAACCGTAGCCAGCAAGTGACGGATGCTTGTCAGAAATATGGTGGTTTCTATCTGGGCTCTATCGGTGGTCCGGCAGCTATCCTTGCTCAAAATAATATCAAGAGCATCGAATGTGTGGAATATCCGGAACTGGGCATGGAAGCTATCTGGAAGATTGAAGTAGAAGATTTCCCGGCATTCATTCTGGTAGATGATAAGGGCAATGACTTCTTCAAACAGTTAAAACCGTGGAATTGCACTAAATAATTTGTTTGCAGTTCTGATTCAATAAATGATTTATTTAAGGGATACCTGTCAAATTCGTATAGGCATCCCTTTTTTACTAACTCTCTTTTTCTAATCACTAACTATTATGAAACCACCGACAATCGAATTAAACAATCCGAAGAACCAACATATCGTCTGGTTGGATGTAGTACGCCTTATTGCCATGTTTACAGTTGTTTGCTGCCATTGTACCGACCCATTCAACTTCTATCCGGGCACAGCTCCCAATATTGGGGAAATAAAATTGTGGGGAGCCATTTACGGTGCTGTACTTCGTCCGTGTGTGCCTCTGTTTGTAATGATTACAGGCGCATTGCTCTTGCCTGTCCGGGGTGACGCTTCTACTTTTTATAAAAAACGTATTCCCCGTGTTTTTTATCCGTTCTTAATTTGGTCTATTATCTATAATCTTTTCCCTTGGATTACCGGCTTATTGGGGTTAGACCCAAAGATTATCCTTGATTTCTTTCCTTATTCCGGTGAAGAAGTGATGCAGCAATCCCTTTCAGTAGCTATACAATACATTCTGACAATTCCTTTTAACTTCTCCCTTTTGGCAGTGCACATGTGGTATATCTATCTGCTTATCGGACTCTATCTTTACCTGCCTGTTTTTTCGGCATGGGTGGAAAAAGCTTCGCAACGGGCTAAGTTAATGTTCCTGCTGGCTTGGGGAGTGACATTGTTGCTACCTTATTATTATCAGTTTGTTTCCTCTTACTTATGGGGCTCTTGCTCTTGGAATTCTTTTGGAATGTTATATGCATTTGCCGGTTTCAACGGATACTTATTGTTAGGACATTATCTGAAAGATCTCGATTGGAGCCTGAAGAAAACATTGGCAATCGGTATTCCGATGTTTGTGGTGGGGTATGTCGTGACGTTCTTTGGTTTCCGTTACATGACAGCTTTGCCGGATTGTACGGACGAAATGTTGGAACTCTTTTTTACCTATTGTTCTCTCAATGTGGTGATGATGACAATTCCTGTATTTATGTTGGCTAAGAAAGTCAATGTCCGTTCGGAAAGAGTACGGAAGGCATTGGCTAACCTGACCGTATGTGGTTTCGGTGTCTATATGATACATTACTTCTTTACCGGTCCGTCAGTGGTATTGGTAAGAACACTCAATATACCTATTCCTTTACAGATACCGATAGCTGCGATAGTCGCTTTTCTGGTGTCCTGGTTGATTGTAAACTTGGTGAATCGTATCGGTAAACCTGCTAAATACATCATGGGATAATCTGTAAAACGATATACTATAAACGCGATAAACGGTGAACAAACTGTGCAATATGCTGCCAGTTGTGTTCACCGTTCATCGTTTATTATTCACGTAGTTTTTCTATTCTTCCAGGTATTTTGTAATCTTTCCGCTGATTTGCAGCAAAGAGATCTCGCAAAGTTTGGTGTTATATTCTGCGGAGAGGATGCGTTCTTCTGCATCCAGCAAACTCTTTTGTGCTTCACGTACCTCAAAACCGGAAAGGTCTCCCTGTATATAACGATCCATGGCAATATCGTGATTATCTTTGGCAGTTACGAGGTTCTGACGTTCCAGATTCAGTAATTGAAGGTTGTTGCGATAAGCCTGCCATAAATTACTAAGGTCGGAGCGAAGGGCAAGCTCCAATTCCTGACGTTCCAGACGGCGGTTCTTGAAGGCAAGGGTTGCATTCCGCTTTTCACGGCGGCGGTTGCCGTCGAATATATTAAATCCGACAGTTACTCCGGCATTGAAGCCCAAGTTTCCCCTCCGGCTGGTTGCATTAATATCGTACTTATTAAAGGTATATCCATATCCCGTATTCAGTTTAAGGTACGGATAGTTACGTGAATTTACCTTTTTATAATCCAATTGCGCAAGTACCGTATTCTGATCTGCTTTCAGTAAAGAAGCGTTCGTTGCCAGTGTGCCATTCCATAACTCCTCAAATTTCAAATCCCCATGTACGTCGATCGTGGAGTCTTTGATTATAATAGCCTGATTAACATTCTTGTTAGCCATTAGCTCATTTAACTGGATACGCGATGAGTGCAGCAATTCCTGTTGTTTGATATATTGAGCACTGTCTGCATTGAAGTCTACTTTCGCCTGTTGATAATCCAATCCTGAGAACTTTCCGACAAGATGACTCGCTTCTGCTATACGCAGGCGTTCTTTGGAGAGCGACATTGCATAATGAAAGTTTTTCAGACGGATCTTCTGTTGGATAAAGTTGTAATATTCCGAGGTCAGGTCCGCAATGAAATCCTCAATGGCGATACGGGTGTTAGTTTCTCCCTGACGTTCCAATTCCTTCAACTGTTTGTACGTTGTACTGATATTGAATCCGTCGAAAATAGTCCAGTTGAGGTTAAGCCCGACGTTGACGGTCTGGTCATAGACCCCATTGTTTTTTGTAATCTCTCCGGTGGCACGGGCCTTACTTTCAATATTATCCAGGTTTCCGGTATATCCGGCAGAGAAATCCAATGTAGGGAAGTATCCTGCATTCCCTAACGTTGCATTGTTCTTGCTGATTTGTTCCTCGTTATGGACGATGCGCAACGAGTAATTGTTTTGCAGTCCTTCCTCCAAACACTCTTTCAGTGTGAGGACTTGTTGCGCCTTCGCAGTAGAAACTGACAAGAAGGCACATGCGGTAACTATATATATGATACGTTTCATGCAAATTCCTTTCTGTTTCATTCGGTTAGTTTTTTGATTCGGTTGGTCGAGATATAACTGTAAATAGCCGGTACGATATACATGGTAAGTAGGGTAGAAACGACCATACCACCTACTACTGCCGTACCCATGGCAATACGCTGATTACAGCCTTCTCCGGTGGCGAATGCCAACGGGATAAGTCCCAGAACTGTAGAAGCGCTTGTCATAAGAATCGGGCGGAGACGTTGCAGGGCGGCATCTTTGATAGCACTCATTTTATCCTCTCCGGCCTCCTGTTTCTGATTGGCAAATTCCACAATCAGGATACCGTTCTTTGCCACTAGACCAATCAGCATAATAATACCAATCTGACTGAAAATATTCATTGTTATATCTCCGAAATACATGAATACCAATGCTCCGGCAATAGCCAACGGTACTGTCAACATGATAATCAATGGATCTTTAAAACTCTCGAATTGCGCAGCCAGAATCAGGTAAATCAGAAGAATAGCCAAGACAAAGGCAAACATCAGACTGGAAGAACTCTCACGATATTCTTTGGAGTCACCCGCCAAAGCTGTTCGGAACGTGTCGTCCAATGTTTCCTTGGCAATCTTATCCATTTCGTCCAGTCCTTGTCCGATCGTTTTTCCGTCTGCCAATCCTGCGGAAATAGTAGCTGATACAAATCGGTTATACCGGTATAACTTTGGAGGAGCGATACCACTTTCCAACTCAATCAAGTTATCCAACTGAATCATATCCCCATTGCTGCTGCGAACATAAATGGCTTTCAAATCGGCCGGCTTATTCCTCTGCTGACGATTGATCTCGCCGAGAATCTCGTATTGCTTCCGTTCATATAGAAATATCCCATACGCTGGCCACTCAATCCGTATTGCAATGTTTGAGCAATATTCTTGGTACTAACTCCCATGATACTGGACTTGTCACGGTTAATCTGAATACGGGCTTCCGGCTTACTGAACTTCAAGTCTACGTCTGCCATCTGAAAGACCGGATTCTCATATACTTTAGCCATAAACTTGGGCAGTACTTCTTCCAGCTTCTCCAGATTAGTAGCTTGAAGCACATACTGGACAGGCATACTTCCACGACGTCCTCCGAAAGAAGACTGCTGTTGCACAAACGAACGTGCCATTGTCTTGCTCCGTATTTCTTTCGAAATCTTTTCGGCAACTTCCATTTGCGTGTAGTTACGATCTTTCATGTCTTTCAGCGTGATACGCACGTTTCCGCTACCACTGGATACACGGGCAGTAACAGATTCTGCGTCAGGAAGAATGGAATCGACAAGCTGGTTGATATCTTCCGTATAATCCCGAATATATTCATAAGTGACACCCTCTGCACCTCGTGTGTTGATACTGATTTGAGAACGGTCTTCAAGAGGAGCCATTTCCGCAGGAATAGCATTCCATAGAACTCCAATCAGGCAAATAGTAATAAAAGTGAAAGGAAGGGCAATCCAACGTTTGTTCAAGAAAGCAGCTAGCGAACGGCTGTATAGCCGGTTCATGCCTTCAAAGAACGGTTCGGTCTTTGCATAGAACCAGCTTTGCTTTTCCCGTTTGATCAGTAGTTTGGTTGCCAACATCGGAGTGAAAGTCAGTGCCGCGAACGAAGAAATGATAACCGAACCCGAAATTACGATACTGAACTCTCGGAATAACCGTCCCGTCATACCGTCCATGAAGACAATCGGGAAGAATACGGCAACCAGTGTGATCGTCGTTGAAATAACAGCAAAGAAAATCTCTTTCGCTCCTTCGATCCCTGCCTCTTTCGGGCTCATTCCCTTTTCAATGCGGATGTAGATATTCTCCGTCATAACAATCGCATCGTCCACCACCAGTCCCACGGACAACACAATGGCAAGCATGGAAAGTACATTAATAGAGAATCCCGCCAGATACATAACGAAGAATGCTCCGATAAGGGAAACGGGAATCACGATACATGGTACCAGTGTCACACGCCAGTCGCGCAGGAAAAGGAAGATGATGATGATAACGAGTACAAAAGCCTCATATACAGTAGACTTAACCTCATTGATAGACGCACGAATAAATTTGGTGTTATCAAACCCATAATTATAGTGCACGTCTTCCGGCAAGTCTTTTTTCATTTGTTCCATACGCTGGTATACAGCGTCGGCGATTTCAATATGGTTTGCACCCGGCTGTGGAATTACTACCACGCCGACCATGGGTACGCCGTTCATCTTCATGTAGCTCTTGATGTCGGCTGGCCCCAACTCGGCACGTCCGATGTCACTGAAACGTACAATTCGGTTGTTCTCCTCCTTGATAATCAGGTCATTGAATTCATCTGCCGTGTGCATCAGTCCTAATGTACGGATCGTCAACTCGGTAGTATTTCCTTCGATACTACCGGAAGGAAGTTCTACGTTTTCATTGTCAACTGCATTTTTTACATCGATAGGAGTAATTCCGTAACCTGCCATTTTCACAGGGTCGAGCCAGAGACGCATGGAGTAACGTTTCTCTCCCCAGATAGACACACTACTTACATCGGAAATTGTTTGCAACTGTTCTTTGACTGTCAAATCTGCGATTTCACTCAACTCCAGCAGCGAACGTTTGTCACTTTGAAGAGCAACCATTAAGATAGGCATGGCGTCCGCATCCGCTTTTGATACGGTAGGAGGGTCACAGTCGCGAGGTAAATAACGTTGTGCACGTGAAACTTTATCACGAACGTCGTTTGCGGCGGTTTCCAGGTCGACAGACAATTCAAACTCTACGGTAATACGACTTTGTCCTTGCTGGCTGACACTGGATAAAGAACGGATACCGGGGATACCATTGATATTCTGTTCCAATGGTTCGGTTATCTGATTTTCGATAACATCGGCATTAGCTCCCGGATATGAGCAACTAACAGAGATAATCGGATTATCTACTGACGGATATTCGCGGACACCCAGATAATTGTACCCGATAAATCCGAACAGGAGAATAATGATTGTCAATACAGTGGCTAATACCGGGCGGCGTATACTTAATTCGGATATATTCATAAGGCGCTGGTATTAATCAATGTTATCAAGTTTCACAACCAGTCCGGTGCGGAGCTGCAGTGTTCCTGAAGTAATGATTGTATCTCCCATGTGTAGTCCTCTTATCACTTGCACTTCGGATGCTGTACGGATACCGGTAATAATATCCACCGGTTCGGCTTTCCCCGATTTATACAGGTAGACTTTATCTTTCCCCATTTCCGGCACAATAGCTTCCGTAGGGATAGCGATTGCATCGGGAATCTCTTCCTTTTTCAATAAAACACTGGTATAGCGTCCCGGCAGCAGGATGTGGTTTACATTCGGATAAAGTGCGCGGGCTGTGAATTGGTGCAGATTCGGGTCGATTGCCGATTCTACTGCATATACTTGTGCGCCGAAGGCATCTAGTTTACCTTCAACGCTGAAATTCAGGTTGGTTCCTTTTTTAATCTGCTTGGCATAACGTTCCGGTACGGAGAACTCTACTTTCAGCGGGGCGATTTTAGTCAGCTTCGCAACGACAGTGGTCGGAGAGGCGTACGTGCCGACACTGACCTGTCGGAGTCCGATAATCCCGTCAAACGGGGCACGGAGCTCGGTCAATTCGATATTCGCTTTCACTATTTCAATATCGGCATTCAGCGTTGCTAAATCTGTCTTAACTTGTTCGTAGGCTTCCTTGCTGACTGCATCCCGTTTCAGCAGGGCGTCCTGACGGAAAACACGGTCTTCTGCCAGTTTCAGTTGTGAAACCAGTCGTTGTAGTTGTGCCTGTAACTGTCGGTCGTTTACCTTGGCTAGTAACTGGCCTTTCTTGACAGGCGTACCTTCTTCAAAGTTGATTTCGACTATTTTTCCGGAAGTTTCGAAAGACAAATCTACTTCTTCATC